>Ga0123355_10017009_pt1 | contig 11479 bp, 8 predicted proteins | sample TergutEmb28metaG_3_FD_89872 | JGI IMG/M metagenome (GOLD analysis project Ga0123355, IMG submission 89872) | Embiratermes neotenicus P1 segment gut microbial communities from Petit-Saut dam, French Guiana - Emb289 P1 | ecosystem: Host-associated > Arthropoda: Insects > Digestive system > Gut ...
AAACACAAAAAAAAAAAAAAAAAAAAAAAAAAACATGCAAAAACAAATATAAAGATTTTGTGTTATGAGCTCCGCCATACCGGTATTTACGTAACAAAATCTTTGCGCGCAGAGAGGCATAAATGTCATAGATTATTCAGTGTTTGCAGTTTCTGAAAGACAGTCATGCAGTCCAAACACTCATCCAACCTTATGCTGCAAACACAGCAGATCTGCTGCTGCGTGCTGCGTTCCTCTCTTGGAATCCTATTTTACTCCCTTCGTAGTCTCCATTACAAAACTGGGTTTCGTAATATGAAAGGAAATATTGTGTCATGCGGTGTAAATAGAGGAATGCGAGGCAAGCTGGTATTTGTTTAATTGACGCGAGGTATATTAGTACTGTTGCTTGCAAAATGCGGACAGTACCGCTTTTACGCAACTTTGCTTTCCACTTCAGAAGCAAGTATCGTTGGACGCATCTGTATTCCGGCGGGAAAGAAGTGACTATCGTGTGGCCTAAGCGTTTTTGTGCACATGTTTCAACTCGGAACTTGCTGTCAAAGATGCAACCATCAGCGTGTCTGGGAGGATACATTATACCTCCTACGGTGGTGAGCAGTCGGCGTGGTAGAACCACTTTGAAGCTTTGTTGATGAATGATACTTCAGGGTATTGAAAGTGTGTGCATTGTGTAGTTCTCAGTTATCCGTTCAGTCTGCTTCAAAGAAAGACGGATTCTTCATGTTATCACTTCTCGAAAGCGGACTTTAGCAGTTGTTTTGCTTTAATTGCAGTAGTGTTTTGTAAATACTTTCATTTACTTGTATTTTATGATTCATTTAGTGACGCTGTCATTAAGTCAGCCTATATGCTATTGCGTTGAATGGTAGGATGATTATTGAATTGGAATGGATATGGAAGTAAACTGTTGTGCCTTAATTTTAGGTACTACCCTGGCACGTGGCTAGAGGGAGTGAGGAAAACACGTTAGGGTTTTCGGTATCCACGCCGAATTCGAGCCGGCTAAATCTCAAATACAGTGGAAATCCACTTATCCGGATTAATTGGGACGACGGGCCATCCGGAATTGGATTTTTCTTTGAAAAGAGGCTACATTGACAGTTTGAAGCCGAAGAAATTTCTACAAACGGCTGTTTTAGGCTACGTATTTATTTACATACTAATAAAACATTAATACTTAATTCCTTATATGTATTTGACAAACGGAAAAAATTAAGCCATAAAAAGATGTAGTACTATTACAGTACGAACATATTTACCCGAACGGCCAATCCGATCCGGATAAATGGAGTTCTACTGTAGAAGCCAGAAACGCTACTGCTTGGGCCAACTTTTTCCGAAGTTCTAGAAACTACAGAGTGATACAAAGGCCGCTGTGCGCCTACAGTAGACGATTATTCAGAGAGTCAGTGTACATTGACACAAATACGTATTCATTACTTAAGTTAATTAGTTCACCGTATGTGCCTCACGTTATTAAGGAAAGCTAGAAAGGACGAGAAGACGGGGAAGAAGACTTAAGCAGCTACTGGATGATTAGGGAAACTAGAAGATACTGGAAATTGAAAGAGGAAGCACCAGATCGCACTCTGCGGAGAACTCGCTTTGGAAGGGGCTATGAACCTGTCGTGAGGCACAGCACAATATGATGATGACGCGCCATGAACCACGTAGGCCATTGTGGTAAGAAAAAGGCGGTGGTAACATAAAGAATGTGGCGAGTTTGTCGTTTTGGTCTAGGTATACGGTGACTTATGTCTCACTTTGTATTAAACACAATGTGTAGGACGGCCTATCAAACTGTGATAACTCTGTAAGACAAGCATACAGAGTTTTCGTAGGAAAATCTTTAGAATACGTAGACATAGACAGGAGGATAATATTAAGTTGAGGGTTAAGGGATTAGAAATTGAATGTGTGGAGTGTGTAGACTAGTGACCACCTGCGGGCACACGTGTATCCAGCAAATGGCGCAGTTTCTTATGACGCTTTTGCCTGCAAGCTGTAACGTAACCTGCTTATTAAAATAGCCGTCCATAGTTTGTTGGTTTGGAGTTGTATTAACAAAAGTGGGCACAGAGGTTTGAGATCAGCAGTTTGCGATATGGACAAGCCCGTCAAACGAATTCGGACACATGCCAAGTGTTTTTGCATTTAGTTGCCGATTAGCATCAGTTGCGCTGCGAATTAATGCTAATCTGTTCCTTATCCGCAATTATAATTTACTAATCGATAGTAAAGTAATGGCGGAGAGTTCGGCACCGCTAATACAAAAGCCCAACAATTGGTTGTGAGCCGGAGCCATTTCCGTTCACCTTCTGTTATCATTAGAAAGTTATTTTTCCACCTTTTCGACCTTCCAAATAGCAGACTTGTACTAGGTTTTCCCAACAAAAACCTGTACTTAGCCCTTTGTGTAAATGTGCGTATATATATATATATATACACATCCTATACATCAATGTATAAATCAAATGTGATAAAATATTCACATTCTTTCTTACATTTTCTACAACTTCTAGCTGTTAACTTCGTTATTTTCAATCCCGTTTTATTAAGCTACTTAGTAAAAACATCTTATTTATCCGTTCTATTTAATAGTTTATCTACATTTTCCCATAATTCAATATATTATTTTACTTCGTTTTACATGAACATAATTATAAAATGAAAAACTATTCCCACATACCGGTACCTAGAATTAAAAAGTTATCTCATATTTTGAATGTGCCTGTGTAAAGTAATATAGTAATACAACAATGACACCAACGTTATCCCATATATTCAGTCACATTTGATGCTTATAATAACCAAATTGTAGAACTTGACATAAAGATTTCGTACTGAGAATAACCCGGTGTGGACGTAGCCGGCGCTACGGTCTGATTGAACTATTAAGTATTTGGTTCAACACATACACACATACACTTATATAATGTATCTGACCATATCAGTCCGAAGTCCGTAGGAAAATTTTACGTTCTGGACACTTGGATTCAAAGCTGTAAATGTGACAGTCTTACTAGTACATGGTACTTGAACACACGAGGACTGTGCCTTCTCCTGAATCGTGCTAATTACTGGAATTTGATGACCCCAGACTCTCATGCGCCTTATGTTTTCCGCAAAGGAAACAGCATTTCTGATCATGTAGGCGCAGTGTAAGGGGCAGACTGTGTTTGGTGTTGTGATTGACTACTGTAATTACAATTTGTTGGCATTGAAAGACCGTCGTGGTGAACCTGGACATCGGACAAAATTCAGTGCATCTTGCAGGAAATCTGCATGACATATTGAAATGTAAATGTGGTGTAGGTGCACTATTGGCTTCCTTTATAAGATGGGTGCACAAATCTCGGTCGCCACGTAGCCGTGGCGACTAAATTTTTTACGGTGGCGCCTAGTATATATGGACCCTCAGTGTGGAACTTGCTTCTTGTCACTCTTCTAGCACATTGCATTTTCAGGTTGCGCTTAGATGTTTGCAAAATTTGTTCACACCTGCTTTGTAAGGGAACCGGATGTTGTAGCCTCTTGTCCCAAGTAACCATTGTAACCACGTTTATATCTAGGCCGTCTCTGTTTCTAAGCACAGACGTGTTCAGGCGTTCTAGCCTTCAATATTAGGTTCAGGTTAATGACCATTTTCAGACTTTTAAACCCTGGCAAATAATTGCCCTTTACCCAACTAGGTGGGTGGGCCCCAAAGCTTGTGTGGAACAAGACAGGAAAGGTACTTATGACGTAACACTGAGGCGCGTTCTTGCAACCACTTTTGCGGTGGACAAGCAATAACTATTACATAATCTGAGTGTGTGCTTATAGCCTTAGCATCCAGCATGCAATACGCATGCCCATGTTGCCATCTGTGGCCTGTCCGGTTCTGATTTTCTTTTTTGTAAAAAAAAAAAGTTATTGAATAAAAAAGTTGTTTTGATGTTTTACATACGGTTGGTCAGAAGCATTTCTCATTCTAAGAAGAAGTAAACGAGATATGATCAAATATTTATATTGGTCTTCATGCAAAATTCACTTTACTGTTGTCCGATTTTATTGAAACTCGAATTTGCTCGACATTTTCGAAATATACTCAGATATCAAATTTAATTAAAATCCGTCCAATAGGAGCCGAGTTGTCCCATGAGGACAAATGGGCGGACGAACAGACAGACATACATGACGAAGCTAATAGTCGCTTTTCGCAATTTTGCGAACACGCCTGAAACGTGGTAACTGAACTTATATTTTGACACTGAAAATCAAACTGAGCCCACTTCTGGACAGTTCTGCCTGTCTTCCAAATCGTTGTAGGTTTTTTGAATTGCCATTTCCGAGACATATTCTAATGAGCGACTTTTACGCATTGTATCACCCCTACACGTGCGGCCCATCGCAACTTCTAGGTTTCACTGTTATAACAATATTAAGTGATCTGTAGAAGTCACTTTCCTTACTCATTAATTAATATCATTACGTCGTGTTACTTTATCATAGGCCTTACCCTGATGACCGTTAGCATTTAGAAGCAGCAGAGACGTTCTCATATCACTTACGCACTGTCATGTCTGGCATCGGAAGAGGTCTTCCTCTAAACTTTCAGCGTGACTTGAATTGTTAAAGGAATTAAAACCCCAAGCTTTATACTTTGTTAGGAAAAGACAAATGCTTCAGCGGATGCGTACAAGAAAACAGCTGACTGCTGGCTCGTGTTCATTAAATAATGAATTATATGATGGACGTGCATTGGAAATGTGATGTATTTTTATGTATCGGATGTCTTGTAAGCACGATTGTAGGACCATTGGAAATGAATGTGGCAAGTACTGCAGGACTGCCGTTATTGTTTGTCAGACTGTATTTCAGTTTTCACTAAAATAACAGTCAACGTCTATCTGTTATCAGTCAACAACCAACAACCATCCGTGTCCTTGGCGACGTCGCGGATGATTCGTAATTTGCACTAACTATACTCATATTTAGCGCCCAATGGTAGAATGATTGTCAGTGGTGAGTTTCAAATTCATGTGAAACAAAGCGACCATGGCCTATTAAAGTGCACTGTCCCAGCATTTGTGTGGAGCGACAGAGGAACGTAACGAACATTGTCTGAGTCGTAATGATTAAAACAAGAAGTGTAAGGTGGGCGGTAGCGTGTAGCACGCGTGAGGGAGAAGAGAAAATGTGCGCCAAAGTTACTTGGAAGTGACTTGAATGAAACAGACAGCTTGGAAGACTCAGGCGTAGGTGGGAGAACAGTATTATAGTGGATATTAACGAAATAGGGTGGGATGGTAGATGGAGTTTATTTGGTTCAGGAGCAAGGGACGGGCTGTTGTGAGTTCGGTAATGAGCTTTCGGACTTCGTAAAATGTGGGTGATTTCATGATTGCTGGAGGAAATGTTAGCTCCTCAAGAAGGACTTTCCTTCATACAGTTACGTAGTTAGCTTAACATGTATGCAGTTCCAGGCTTAAATTTAAACGTGCTTTGTGTCAATAAGAAATATAGCAGATAGATTTCACAAAATGAGAGTTCGACTCCTCCAATACCAAGCTCCGATTGTACGCGATCCAAATCCTGTCACAGTGACCTTCCATCCTCAAAACTTCCCAATTCCATCTTAATATCATCTTTCCATTTCCACCTCAGACTACTTAGTGGTCTCTATTTTCAAAACATTTCCCGCGAAAATTCTGAATGTAATTCTTTATTCATCTTCAGACTTGAAAAGCCTCCTACGTGAGACCTGCCCGGTTCACGACATAGTCTCTGTAGCACAGGTTATGTTAGAGTCGTAAAAACACAAGACCAAACATTTCTTATTGGACTGGTGAAGGATATATGTTAGGTCGGGCCCTGCACGGGCATGCATGTTTTTTTAACCCTACCGAACCCTTCCCATTGCTGCTCCTTACTATTTTAATGAGATGCGTGTCATGCAGATGTCGCCAGCAACGTCATGGGCTTCTGAGTTGCAAGATCTCATTAGCTTCCACCCCCCAGCCCGAAGATGGCAGCACAAGCTCGTATGCAAATTGAATATCGTTGCCACAAAAAGCTGACTGTCGCCGTGTGCTCTCCGCCTTTGGCATCTGATATTAAAATGCTAGAAGCTGTGTGTTGTGTACTTGCTAATTATGATGACAGGGCGGGCACCCTATAAAAGACATTGTCTTTCCCGTAATTTAAAGAGAATGTGTTTATTTCTGATGTAGAATTTATTCACTTTGTATCAGAGGGTAGAAATGTGGCCACCCATTCACAGGGAGTGAGTTTACGTAGACCAGTGGCGAGTACCAAAATATTTGTGTGGCGGGCGACACGTACAGAGCGCGTTTCCTTAAGTGGCTTATATATCTGTGTCTTCGTTCAGAAGCCCTGCTTTTTGGTTCCTTGAAAACAGTATATTTCTATTGTACTATTTAATAGTTGTGCTCATGTAGGCTTGCTTACGAATTTTGTTGTTTTACGTAAGGATTTTAAATAGAATATGTAACTGGAATTGAAAATTGTTGGACCTGATGGAGGTGAGTAATCGTTTATAGACTGCGACCATATTGTCCTGTGAAAAGTTGAAGGCGCCGAAGGTGACTGTACAGACCAAAGAAAGCTGTTATTCAAATACATGTTGTTCAGGTCTTCCGGCACTGCCGATGAAAAATTTTTATTGATGACTGCGATTTTATTTTGTATTTGCTTTGGCTGATTCATACACAGTGTCAGATGATTTGATTTGATCAGTGCATTTCATTTTATTGTTAAATATTTTATGGATTTATGTTTGCAGACAGAACTTTCTACCTTCTAATGAAAGAAAATGCTGGAACATAGTGTCCTGTTACTCTTTTGATAGTTCGCAGTCTTTATGTTGGCATCCTGTCAGATGTGTTCATTCGCATTATCCTCACGTCTCATTAACCCGTGCAGTTTGAAATGAGGCGTTACTGGTGACACACATTGTTGTAGCGCGGACCGAACCCTGCTTGACAACTTTAATGAAACATTTCGAATGAACAGAAACCCACATTGACGTGACACAACGTTCGCGATATGAGGAAACACTTCAAGTTTATCGCTCGCTTGGTTACGCTGCCGATGTTCTGACGGTGTCCCAGTACCTCCCATACTCGCCGCAGCGTATTACTGTCCACCATATTTGCTGCCTCTGTGATACTGAAAAATTACATGATACCTCGGCTGTAGCACATGACCTACTACAACACTTCCATAGAGATGTCCTTGCCTGTTTGAAGGCATTGTTTCCTGGCAACTGGATTGGGCGTGAAGGACCGATTCCATAGATCCGAGTTCTTCAGATCCGACTCCTTTATCGTTCGGTTTCTTTAGATTCGTGAAAGATGAGCTGTACTTTCCTCTGACACTACAGCTATCCGTGAGCTGCAGCAGCGCAATACAGATGCGGCGAACGAGGTTGATTGAGATATGGTACGGCAAGTGTGGGAAAACTGACCTACCGTCGAGGCATTTATTCGGTAACAAAATGAACTTGTATGAAATTTTGACATGTTTCCTTGTGTTGTGTAAATGGTTTCTTGTCACTGTGACTTTCTGAACTTTCACAATATTTTATTGAATTTGTCAAGTGGGGTTTCCTAGGCTGTATAGAATTTATTAAATAATTTATAAATGCATTTTACAGAGTTTTGAAATCGGTCATTCTTGTCTTAATATTGCAGAAACTAATTCAGATAAACAGGGATTAGTTTGTTATTTTTGCGTCTTCTACTAGCATATCTAACGGAAATATGGATGTTAGAATAATTAATGTGCGCCACCTCTTTTCATGAGGAATTTGGACGGAAGAACATTGCGCTTTATATTCGGACCAACACGGTAATAAGGCGGAGTTGGTCTCTTTTTCCACGTCATGTCCGGCAGTATCGAACCCAGCAGAAATATGAACTGTTCCCGAATATTTTGTACAGTTGTCTTGCTCGAAGAAAACCACAAAACAGAAACCGTTCGTGCCTGATATTTATCTGTCGTGATTTAGTGGCTGCAATCTAAGAGCTCGTTAGTTTCTGTGCTTGCTTCTCTGACACGTCGGAGAAAAACAACTCTTTTTGTCTGCAGCGTCCAAGGACATATCGGGTGCAGACGGACATGTTCGCGGACAGAGAGGCTTTGCATATATTAAATTGCAAAGCAGCTACCGGGAGGTCTGTGAGACTAAAGTGTATCATCGTGTTCTTAGTCCGTTCGTAGGTACAGACAGACTCCCAGTGAAGAATGTTCTGGTCTGCTCCCTACACCGAACATTTCTACGCAGCAGCAGGCACTCCTCCCTTCCACCTGTGGGATCACAAACTCCAATATTAACGTAAAAACTGGCCATTCTTGTAGGTTAGCCCACTTTTATGTCTCTGTCTCACCAGCCTGTTGTTAACGGCAGTACATAAAAATAGGCCACGACGTGGTTCTTAAACATCTTTACCAATTCAGTCTCCTAATCGTGTCACAAAGGGCAAAGGTAAAGGTAAATTTGTCGCTGTGTATGCCTCGAATGCGTACAGGGAGGGGCAGACGTACAGCTGCAACCATTCTTATTCTCCGTAGTCTATGGACGTGAGTGGTCAGGTTCACGCCTCGGCTGCCTTGCCCGCGGGGAAGGAGCCCCCGGTACTTATTAAATAGGAGGCTGATTGGCCCCTAGAGCTGGTCTGAGCATTTTGGAGAAGAAAATACTTTTGCCCCTACCGGGGATCGAACTCCGGGTCGCCCAGTACTTATACCATCATGTCATATCCGATTAATTTGAGACGTTTTCCTTATAAACCTATAGGTTAACAACTCTGAGCAGCTCATTGGACTTTTCGAGCGTGGAAGAGGGCAGTCACGTCCGCTAAACCCCAGACATTGAAGGCGCTTAAGTGAACAGCCTTTCTGTAAAAAAACTGACTTTACTTTGAGCTCCAGCAGATAATTCTAACGACAGCGTGACCGTTTAGCTTAGTAGTAACAGTAGTAGTACGTGTAGTAGTAATAGTAGTAGCAGTAGTAATAGCAGTATTAGTAGCAGCAGCACCAGCAGCAGCAACAACAATAATGCTTGGAACATGCCACAGCTGATTCCGGTGCAGATATTTCGTTCAGAACTTCTTTGTTGTGTACAGTAAATTCTTTAATTTTGCCACAGAAGTCACACCCTATTCCTCTGCCTAAATGTGCCTTGTGGTTCCTCCACAGACAGCGTTGCACTGGGCGGCCAAGCACGGGAGTGCTGACGTAGTGAAGCTGATCGCTGGGACGCACCAGGTGGACGTCAACACGAGATCGGTGAGTGCTTCTTATTTCACAGATTAGCCCTTTCGCTGTCTTATAATATTGCGCGATGAACCTATTGCAGTCCCTCCGCTTGGGCTCGTCTGTAGGATGTACTAGAGGGGCGTCAGGTTATTTGGTTAGTCACTTACAGAACGTAGACCATTCTGTGTTACCTGCTATCAGTCGAAAAAAAGCAAGGTTTTCACAGAATAACCGTTCTATGCTATGGCAGTAAGATCAGACACTAAAGATATATCCGTAGTAAAGGACGTCAAATAGCGTACAGTGTATGGAAGTGCATGTCAGAAGAGGCATTCAATGGAATACAGATGGTATTCAAGGTGGGGATTCAAACTAAAATCGTTAGAAAGAGACGACTGTAATGCAAGCATACTTTCTTTCTCTAATCACCCTGGTATGGCCCGTATTCGTCTCATACTGTGGGCAGTAAAAGATGGATCTTCAGGAAGTGAGATGTGGGGGTGCGGACTGGATCGAACTGGCTCAGGATAGGGACAGTTGACGGACACTTGTGACTGAGGTAATGAACCTTCGGGTTCCATAAAATGCGGGGAATTTCTTGACTAGCTGAGAACCGGTTAACTTCTTAAGTAGGGCTCCGTTCCATGGAATAAGTAAGTAACTGGGCAGTAAGCAATCTGCATGCGCACATAGGTGCCGTACGTTACTATCGATGAAAATGAACCTTAACCTTTGGCTGTAAGAGGTAGGAGTGACCGGGAAATTTATGCTGTATCTAGACACTGTGCCACCGCCAAGACGAATATAGGAAAGTAAGGCAAAATTGCTTCTATTATAGACGTTGGTATAATGTAAAGGTGAAGGGGGAGTCATTCATGTGCACGTTGCGAGGCTCTATGGAAGAGTGGAGATACAACCGCACAACTTCATCACCTCGGCACTAGTTGGTGAGTTGTCAGCTTCACGACCCGGCCACTTTAATCTTGAGGAAAGCATCCTCGGTACTGCTGGAATAGTGGGACGAGTGGGTCCCGGAAACAGTCTGGTTTGCTTTGCAGAAGAGACAGATCTTTGCCGGAAATGGAGCCAAGATTTCTCTGAATTTGGAATGAGACTTTTGGTGAGTGGTAAGCGGTCAGAAACAGACCCCATGCAGGGGATGGGTTAATTCGTACGTACGCGGAGTTAGGGGTGGGTCTTTCGCACTCCGCTGGTCAAAATACTCCATCACTTTCAGGGAACCGCGAGATTATTTAATAATAATAATAATAGTTGTTATTATTATTATTATTATTATTAACTGGGCGTTTAGAGGAAAGAATTTACTTTTACCTTTATTCTAAACAGGGGACCGCGGTGGCACAGTGGTTAAGGTGCTGTGCTACAAATCGGAAGGTCGCTGTTTCGATCCCAGTAGGTGTCATTGGAATTTTTCATTGATATAAAATCCTTCCGATCGCACTAGGGCCCTGGGGTCGACTCAACCTCTAACAGGAATGAGTACCAGGAGTATTTCCTGGGGGTAAAGGCGACCGGTGCGTAAAGATGACAACCTTACCACCATCCTGTGGCGTTGTCATGATATCTGGGAACCTTAACTTCCTGGAACCCTCTGGGACACTCCAGGACTGTAACGGGACTGCTGTGCCTTTACCTTCATTCTAAACAGCGATAACCCTTGCACGAGTTCAAGGCTAACTTATGAACTGAACCGAACTTCGAAATCTCCCGGAAACAGCGCGTCTAAAATGATTTGCGCTGTGTCCGTTGTGACCTGTTTGTCCCTCGTGCCACTCCGTTCTGTCCGTATTTGCTGATGATTTATTATCAGATAATGGAGTACGTTCCAGCAACTCTCTTATTTCCACGTTTATGAAGTCTGGTCCTTGCAGGCAGCAGCTTGTATGCATAAGACCGGCCGATACCCCACCCCAGTGTCCCTTTCACAGTCATCAAACGACGACCGGTATGAAAAAGACACAGAAAAAACTGAACGATGGGGAAATTCTTTTTGTGTTTATTCTCACATCGTAAAAATAATGTAGGCGTTAATTTTAAATTTTTGTTATAATAGATATTTAAATAATATTTAAGTGTTGCTTTTTTTGTCTCATACCTCTACGTACTGTGTTGCCCCCTGTTTTCATTAATAGTTTCTTGTATGCATTGACAACGACCAGCAGCTAATTCGACTCGGTGTGTAAAAATT
>Ga0123355_10017012_pt1 | contig 11478 bp, 5 predicted proteins | sample TergutEmb28metaG_3_FD_89872 | JGI IMG/M metagenome (GOLD analysis project Ga0123355, IMG submission 89872) | Embiratermes neotenicus P1 segment gut microbial communities from Petit-Saut dam, French Guiana - Emb289 P1 | ecosystem: Host-associated > Arthropoda: Insects > Digestive system > Gut ...
TAGTTATGATGGCAGTCTCAAATATTACAAAATTGACTACATCCCGATAAGTGATATTGTCTATTACCAATACGCCGATGAACTGTTAAAACACATCAAAGAACTGGTAGAACTAGAAAACGGCATAAACTTCACAGGAAATGCTGAAATTGCAATAGTCCTTACAGACGAAGACTTGGAAGCGTTTATAGAAAATGTTAACACATACAAAAAATGTCGCCGTTTATATCGCGGTCATGATATTCTGCTTTCTGCTAAGCAAGAGGCAATGCTCCAAGAGCGCGACATTACAGTCTGCGTAATCCCAGACTATTATTATAGAGATTTGGAGAGCGGAATATGAATATTACATTAGCCAATTTTCAACTCGATGCTATACGTCAACTGATGGAAGGTATGGCATCCGACAAGCGCGAGATTGTTTTAAAAAGCTGCACAGGTAGTGGAAAAACCATTATCCTTACCCACTTCATGAACGAATATGTAATGTGTTTCGGCAATGTGGTTTTTGTATGGCTCACTCCCGGCAAAGGCGAACTCGAAAATCAAAGCAAAAAGAAGATGGATAGATACATCCGCGGAGCTTCAACCAAAGAGCTTCACGATATTATGATAGACGGTTTTTCTGCCGGCGACTTTTGCTTCATTAATTGGGAAAAACTAACCAAAAAAGGCAACAACGCTCTCAAAGAAGGAGAGCGTAATAATTTTATAGACTGGATAGAACAAGCTCATGATGATAGGTTACGCTTTGTTGTAATTGTAGATGAATCTCATCAAAACGACACGATAAAAGCCGACGAAATTATAGAGCTTTTCAAAACAGATAAAATCATTCGGTGTTCCGCTACTCCAAATCCATATCCAAATGCGTTTAATATCGATATTCCCGAAGAAGATGTTATTACCGAAGGGCTTATAAAAAAAGTTCTTGCCATAAACGAAGACTTTGCTCAAAACATAGATGTAGATGATCAAATTTCATTCCTTATAGAAAAAGCATTAGAAAAACAGCGTACGCTACGCTCAGTATTTTTGCAACGTGAAATCCGTGTAAATCCTTTGATTATTGTGCAGATACCAAATAAATCGGATTTGCTTCTAGATGGAGTTGAACGATATTTCGAAAAGCAGGGTATCACATACGAAAATGAGCAGCTTGCAATTTGGATGTCAGATCGCAAACACAATTTAGAAGATATAGAAGCTCCAAATGCAAAACCTATTGCACTAATTATTAAACAGGCAGTGGCAACAGGATGGGATTGCCCTCGCGCGCAGATTTTGGTCAAGTTGCGTGACAATATGAGCGAAAAATTCGAAATCCAAACAATAGGACGTATCCGCCGTATGCCCGAAGTAAAGCACTACGGAAGTGACTTGTTGGACAGTTGCTATCTATATACCTTGGACGAAAAATTTACGCAGGGTGTAAAACAAAGTCTTGGGCATGGTGCGTACAATGGGCTTTATCTTACGTTAAAATCAGAGCATCGCTCATTTTCGATCATTACAGAATACAAAACAGATATTCTTTTTCAACGTGATGCAAAATTGGCGTTACGGGTCATAAAAAAGTATTTTGAGAAAATCTACAAAACCGATATCAAGACAAACCAAAATCAAACACGTCTTGAAACACAGGGCTATATTTTTTCAGGCGATGTAGTTGATTATGCAAAATCCGGTTTGGTAAATAAGCTCACTCGTCAAGAGTTTAATGAACTCAATACTATAAATATCCGTGCAAAATTGGATACACACAAACATGGTCGAGATTTTCATCACGCGACTGCTGAAATTGGTCTAAAAATTACTTTGGAATACAATAGCATTTGCACAATCTTGCAACGGTTGTTTACTAAAGCAAAGGGAGATGAGACTCGTATCCTTAGTTTAGAATGGCATGATTTTTATGCCTTTGTTATTAACAATAAATCTAAGTTAAAAGATGACATAGCAACAGCGATGGCAGATGAGACCTTGCAACTCCAAATAGAGGTACAAGGTATTACTCAAAAACCAATCGGGTTTCCGCAAATGATGATGTTTTTTTATGAACCAAAATCAAAAGATCAATCTATAATGAAAAAGAATGTTTATCATGGGTATCCATCATCTGCCGAGCCTCGTTCGGATTCGGAACGCCTTTTTGAGCAATACTGCGAATCGTCAAGCAAGATAAAGTGGTTCTATAAAAATGGTGACAAAGGATTGGAGTATTTTTCAATCGTTTATGAAGATAACTATAGAAAACAAAAATCGTTTTACCCTGACTACATTTTAGAGGATAAAGAAGGGCGCATTTGGATTATAGAAACAAAGGGTGGATTTACACGTTCGGGCCAAAGCCAAGACATTGACCCATTTACAGCCAAGAAGTTTAAAGAATTAAAGCGCTATCTAAAACAATATAATAAATTGGGTGGTATCGTTCGCCAAGACAAGCAATCACAAAAATTGTGTATCTGCACCGACAACTATAGCGACGACATCAGCAGCGATGGATGGCGTCTACTCAGCGATTTGCTTTAGAACCTGTCACGTTAAGCAAAAATTATGCATATATATGCAACGTTCGTCATTGCGAGCATAGCAAAGCAATCCAAGACTTGCGTAAAAACTGGATTGCTTTGTCACTGCGTTCCTTGCAATGACAGAGAAAGTGCATACATATGCAAAAATGCTTGTTGTGACAACCCCTAAGAAATCGTGCCATCCTTTTTCCCAATCAATTCATAAAGCCTTTCCATAGCTGAGTGGAGTCCACCTACTTCATCTATTATCCCTTCTTGTACTGCCTCTTCTCCAATCAAAATGGTGCCTACATCTTGCGCCAATGTCTTTGTATCCATCATCAAAGCAGTAAGGCGTTCATGGGTTATTCGTGAATGGGTGGTAATAAATTCTTCGACCCGATCTTGGGTTTTATTAAAATATTCATATGTTTGTGGTGCTCCTACAATGGTACCATTCATACGTACGGGGTGGATTGTCATTGTTGCTGATGGCGCAATAAAGCTATAACTTGCAGATACTGCAAGTGGTACACCGATAGAGTGACCTCCCCCCAAAACCAAAGAAACCGTTGGCTTACCAAGATGTGCAATAAGCTCTGCAAGTGCAAGCCCTGCTTCTACATCACCCCCCATTGTGTTTAGAAGAATAAGAAGGCCATCCGTCTCCGTATTTTCGGCACACATCACCAATTGAGGGATCACATGTTCGTATTTTGTGGCTTTATTGTTGGGTGGTAAGAGAATATGCCCTTCGATTTGACCGATTATTGTCAAAAACTGAATAACACCTCTTGGATTACCCGATTGCTGAGGCGGTGTCATTAGATCTGGTTCTGGTTGAGATGAATGTTGGCATTCTTCTTGTTCTGGAGCATATGGGTCTTCTGATGTAACGTTGGGTATTTTTATCATATAATCACCTGACTAGATATTTTCAAATCAAGATTATTTTTATCTACCTTGCGTAAAATATGCATTAAAAACGGCTCTCATATTATATGAGAACCGCTTAGCTAAACGAAAAAAATATTGTGATTTATTTTAGGCTAATAATGATTAAACTATTCCTCTTCATTTATAAAAATCTCTTCATAAATATCCCGTATATTGGCTGCCATATAAGCGGCTTTTGTCTTAGATTTTTTCTTTTTGTAATGTGCCTCTAGCTCCTTGCATATCAGTAAGCGTAGGTTCTTTTCTTGTGTTTCGCATTGCATCAGATGCGGTAGAGCAATATCTACTAGGTATTTTTCAGAGTCTGCATTACCAAGATTACTCAGATGATATGCGGAGTTTAATAAAATCGTGTGCGTTTCATCCTCTTTGGCTACAGATCTACCTTGGGCTATTGTTTCTGTATTATCCATGTTCATTTTTGCTTCCATAATCGCTTTTGTAAATACAATTTGTATATACACAGTCGAGTCATTTGCTACAACCTCAGACAAGTTTTTATTATACAAATCCAATGCAGTGCTGAGTTGTTTATGGGATTTTTCGTAATTTTCTCTTCTTCTACTGATATCTGCCATGTTTAATAAAGTAACACCTTGATTAATTACATCAGCGTTTAGCACTGCCTGTTTATATGATATGTCAAACAGAGGTTCTGCTTTTTTTGTTTCTCCGACACCCAAGTAACATAAAGCCAAAAATTCGTTCATGTAATAACCTAGGGGGTTGTTTCTGTCTCCGTCATATAAAACACGCGCGCGTTGTATATATCGTATGCCGTCTTCATCTTGAAAAAACATAATGCAAAGATGCGCGAGTGTCCCCAAAATATTAATAGATGGCGGTTTGTCGCCAAAAAGTTCTAGGGCTTTATGGTAATGGCTAAAAGACGTTTTGAAGTCAGCATTGGCAAGAGATAGGAAACCCTTGTTGCTGTAGTACATGATCAAGGCTTCGGTACTTGCATGAGGAAGTAGTGCTTCGGCTTGGATCATATTTTCATTAGCAGCTGTAAAGTTGTTTTGTTTTATATGGAGTCTTGTTTCTTGCATCTTGTATTTTAAGATCATATCATGTTCGAACGTAAGGCATAAAATCTGTGTAAGTTCTGACTGCATAGCTGTCGCTTCGTTTAACCTATTGGTATCTAGCAATGTTTCCCATACTTGCAATTTGTCATTATAAAGCTCAAGCTCGTATGGGAGAAGTGGTGCGTTTTGTATATCCAAAAAGACCCTTATTGCGTCCAATAACTCCGACGGTGGAGGGTCTATGTGTCCGTTTTCTATACGACTTATTATAGACGTATGATTATTTATGGCATGAGCAATGTTGTCTTGGGATAACCCTTTTTCTTTTCTGACTTGTTTGAGTTTTTCACCTATAGATAATTTACTGTTCATGATAGAAAATAATCTCCTTTATGATAAATATAGTAATTCTGTTTGAAAACAAGTTCGTTTGTTTACAAGCAGAATTACTATATAGTCGTTCTATTTGAAAATGAGCGAGCTCATTTTCAAATAGAACGACTATTAACACCCTACTCTTCCTCGCTGATAAATATTTCTTCGTATATGTCCCGGATAATGGCTGCCATATATGCAGCTTTTGTTTTGGATTTTTTCTTTTTATAGTGAACTTCAAGCTCCTTGCACAGTTCTAGGTGCAATGACTTTTCGTTTGGCTTGTGCTTAATCAAGTGAGGGATGGCTATTTCTTCTAAATATCTCTCGGAATCGGTGCTGTTTAGGTTACTCAAGTGATATGCTGCATCTAGCATAATTGTAAATGTTTCATTTCCTTCGGCTAAAGGTCTGCCTAAATTTATTGTATCTGTGTTATCAATATTCATTTTTGCTTGCAACATTGCTTTGGCAAATACCGCCATCAGATATATGCCCTTGTCATGAGCGATAATTATAGATTTGTTTTTTTCAAATAGTTCTAGTGTTTTGTTTTGCTGTTCTAACGCTTTTTCGTAATTGCCTCTCTTTTTTGTTATGGACGAAATATTGAGTAGGGTTATCCCCTGGAGTATTTCATTTCCGTTGAGAATTGCTTGTTTGTATGACATTTCGAACAATGTTTCAGCTTTCTTTGTCTCCCCAACGGCTGCATAACACAGTGCTAGGTTTTCGTCTAAGTGATAACCTCTAAGATTGGTTTTATCACCTTCGTACAAAACACGAGCATGTAGTATATACCGTATGCCGTGATGATACTTTCCTAAAAAGCAGCAAATGTATGCGGTTGCTTCCAAAATCCTGGCAGATGGTGGTTTGTCGCCAAAGAGTTCTAGGGTCTTTTGATAATATTTATACGATGTTTTATAGTCTAGTTTTGTTGAGTACATGAAGGCTTTGTTACTGTAATATAAGATTAAAGTATCGTTGCTTGCATAAGGCAGCAGTGATTCTGCCTGTAAGATATGTTCCTCTGCGGCAGCAAAATCTGGTTTTTTAAAATAGTATCGTACCATGAGCATTTTATATTTGAGTATCAAATCATGCTCGAAAGGAAGGCTTAGTATATGCACTAGCTCTGTTTGCATAGCCAATGCATCATCAAGTCTATTGGCATCCAATAAAGACTCCCACATTAGAAGTTTTTCGCTGTATAGTTCAAGTTCGAATGGAAGTAGTGGAGCATGTTGTATATCCAAAAAAATCCTTATTGCATCTAGTAGCTCCGGAGGCGGTTCTATATGCCCATTTTCTATACGACTTATGATCGAAGTGTGGTTGTCGACTGCATAGGCTACATTATCTTGGGATAACCCTTTTTCCCGTCTAACGTGCTTTAATTTCTCGCCCAATGGCAAAATTATGTTATTAGTCATGGTTTTGTCATGCTCCTTTTCATTTGTACAGTAATTTTACACAATTATAATAAGAAAATTAAAAAGCGCAACCACTACTAAAATCAAGAGCTAGAGGGTTGTTGCAAATTTTTCTAAATATGAAATTTTGATAAATCTATCAAAAATATATAAAAAAAATTTTAAAAGACATTACTGTTATTAAATATCTGCAAAATAACATGTCGATATATGTATAAAACTCCGCGTATCACCAGTAAATCAAGAAATGCAAACCGCACAAACCCAGTAATATAAAGGTTTTTTAATCAATCACGAGCAGTTTATATGCCGTGGTTTTTTTTTGCAAAAGTTGTGATTTTCATCAAACTTTGACTCTTTGTTTATATACAAAGCACCTTTATATTTAATCGTGAGAAATACACAACATAGTGGTGTGCAGATTTGTTAAAAATTGATCTATGTAAAAAACACAGGGGTGGTACATATGAAACGTTACATATGCATTTTGATCTTTGTAATTATTGCGCTAATTGTATTTATATCCTGTTATGAAATCGATGGCGCAACCTTTCACGAACAAGGGTCGCCAATAATAGCAAGATCGGAACAGGCAGAACCCATTGATGATACACAAGCACAAACAATTTCGTGGCAAGACGCTTATGCAGAAAAATTGCTTTTCTACACGTCGCAACCAACAAATACCATGTCAACGGATTGGCAGTTTTTGCTGCACGACATAAATCAATATGGCATACCACAACTATTTATTTTGAGGTACTACGCTGGGATACGTGACCATTATGCGGTTTATACATTTTTAGATGGTGAAGTCTTGCGGATAAAGTCTGCACTTGGCTTAGGATACGATTCCAATAGCGGAATTATTTTACCACCTGGAGGTACTACAGGAATAATTAGAGTCATAGCAAATGGTGTGCTTTATAGGTATGACATGATTGCACTAAATGGGACAGTCCTCACGCAAACAGCTAGCGGCACATTTTCAAAAATGGTTGATGCATATGCAATAAATACATTTCATGTTACCCAAGAAGAGTTTGAAGATATCTTTGGTGTACGCGACGAAAGAGTATGGATTACATTGCATGAAATAAACGAAGCAAATATACAAGAAATTATCTTTGGATGGGGACTTGATTAAAGACACAAGTATATGTGTGAAATTAAGTTTTATATGGAAGGGGTAATAAACAATGCGTTTTGCAAACAAGTATAAAAAAACATCCAGGCCAATGGGAAGATATGAACTTATTGGCAACAAATCTAAAACAGACAAGAAAAAGCCATCACATGTACGATCGGTGTATGCCAGATATATTGCTACATTTTTGGTTACATTGTTGGTGATCGGCGTTATAGCGGTTGCATACACTGGTGACGAAACATATCCCGATTATTACGAAGATGTATGTAAGTGCTGTGCAAATGATACGATATATACCTCTATAACCATCCCAAGAGGGCAATCTATTATGGATTCTATTCCTGCAGGGCCAATTTTGGAAGGTTATAGATTTGTGCATTGGTCAAGCACCCGTAGTGGTGTTGCATTTGATTTTGGCCAAAATCTTTATCAAGACATGGCTATTTATGCGATATGGTTGCCTTATCACAATGATGAAGATTTATATCAAGACTACGATACATATTACCAATATGAACATTATACAGAGGAGTATGGTTATTACGAATATTCGCAGTCGTATCAAGAATACGATCATTATAATCATTCTTATGAATATCCACAGTATGAATACCCTAATGAATCATATCATCAATACGATCACTATTCATTAGGGTATGACAGCTATTATAGTTTTGAATATGTAAACCAAGATAATATAAACAATAATTACGAATACCATACAAGGGGATACAACGATAATTATGCATACTCCCCGCAATATCAACAGTTATATGATGATCACGATCACTACGATCTTGAGAATGGATATCAACACAACGCATATCTGTACGATGCGTATTATGCATATGATTATTACGCACCAGAGCATAATTACTATTATGAAAACGAGGACACTAATCAATATTATTATCAAAATGATTATATTTACTACGCTCCGTACTACGAATCTGACGACGAAATCATAGAAAATTACGATTGTTGTCACATCGGTAACAATACGTATTACTATCATGAATATGGTTTCCATCAACAAGCAGGATATATCATGCAATATGAGTATTATGACATATATGCGTCAGATGAAGACACAATAACCATATCGTTTGTGTGGAATCGTGGTGCCACACAAGTAACCGATGCAAACATAGAGCTTGATTACCGCGGCAATGTTACTGTAAGTGAAGACATAGACTATATAGTCATACTTGACGGTAATTACATTCATGTTCGCTTCTTTATAGAATTAGAAAATGTGTATATTAATATTGAAGACAGCACATGGACATATCTAATAACAACACAGTACGAAGAAAACGAAGTCTATGACGAATATGGCTACTTGCTTCACACAGATATAACATCTCATACAATGGTCACGATATCACATGATATTTTGAGTCGTAACAGTGGTTTTATAGGCTTTACTCCTTTTGTGTCTGGTATGCCTGGCGGCTTTTCACTCAATGTACTAGCAGCTCCATTTGACAACCAAGCATGGCTTGATGCCGTGGGCAATAATGTTGCTGGCAATAATGTTGTTGTGGCAATACCACAAAATGTAACATTACCGGGCTTGATCAACATTTCAGGCAATCGTCATGTAATCATAACCAGCTATGGTACTAATCTTAATTCTAGCTTAATAAACCATACTGCTCCCCCCACAACCTTCAGCATTACCCATGCTGGCACCGCGGGGCGGCATTTTAATGTATCCAGTACAGTCGGGGCAAATACAACTCTTACAATCAGTCATGTAATAATAGACGGTGACGTAGTCTTCCCAAGTGCAACTCCGGCTGCACGAGGCGGGATTAGTGTTGGTGCAAACGCATACTTTTATATGTTGCCAGGGAGTGTAATACAGCATAATCGTGCAGTTTCAGGCGGCGGAGTACATGTTACTGTCAATAACGCTGCAACAAGATTTACTATGCTTGGCGGCATTATCCAAAACAATGTAGCCACAAGTACAACCGCTACTGGCAGTGGTGGTGGTGGCGTTCATTTGAACGGCAGCACATTTTATATGAGACATGGCGATATTATTAATAATAGATCATTGTCCAATGCAACCAATAACAATGGCGGCGGCGGCGGCATTATAATATCTGGTGGTACAGTCTTGATGCCTACTATGTTTGTTATGGATGATGACCCTCTGACCCCAGGTGCTGGAGTACGTAATATTACTGGTAATGTCGCGAGTCAAGGCGGCGGTGTGCATGTTGCAGGTACTAATACCATTTTTACCATGGACGGTAATAGCAACATCACAAACAATACTACACCTGAAGCTGGTGGAGCCAGTGGTATTGGTGTACGCATCTCAAGTGGTCGTTTCATAATGGAAGGCGGCACTATAAGCAATAACTTGCGCCCTGCTGGTGTTACAAGCGGATTCAATGGTGGCGGTGTACATTTGTCAACTACACTCAGCCGCTTCTACTTAAACGGCGGTACTATTAGCGGACACACTGTAACCACAAGCGGCGGCGGTGTGCATGTATCAGCCGGTGCGTATTTTGAAATGAATAGCGGCATAATTACTGGTAATACCGCTACATCAACAGCAGTAAATGCCGGCGGCGGCGGTGTAAGTGTACTAGCCGCAAATAGCCGATTCGAATTTAATGGCGGTACTATTCAAAACAATCATGCTGCAGTAAACGGTGGCGGCATCCTCTTATCAGAAACCACCAGTATGAATCCGTTACCACTTCCCACCGGGGTATATTTCCACTTTCCCCAATTGAGTGTAAGTTCAGCGGCAGTGTTTGCTAACAATACAGCTGGTAGAGGAAGTTTTACTCCACCAGGTAACGCTGCAACTGCCACAGAAATTGCTCACACTGCAAGCTCTGGCGGGTATTTACATGCTCTTAATAACCTTGATATTAGCTTCTTTTATATGACATCCGACTGGTTAAAACTAAATGGTATTATTACTACCACAAGTGTCCAACGTGTCATCATACATCCAACTGGATCTCTTGTAACGCCTGGCATAGTAGGTACAGATTATAATCTTATCATCCAAGATCCCGGTGATGGTTATACAATCACTACTGTTTCGATACTAGGTGATGGCAGTGCATCACACACAATTAGTGTACCTGATGGGAGAACTGTTACATTGTTAGCAGCACCTGGTGCTGATATCGTATTGCGTATGCCAGTCCCAGGTTCACCCAACACACCCAATCAAGCTCCATGGGCTACAACTCATCCGAGCCTGTTGCGACATTTTACTTTGAATAACGCAAACCTTACTATTGGCGACGTAGGTTTTGGAAATCTTATATTGGATGGCAATGTAAGATATCTGCCTGAAGGCAACACCGGGACGCGTGGCGGCATAGCGATTGGTGGAAGCAGCGTACTTACGTTGCAAGTTGGTGGTGCAATATACAATAACCGTGCAGCTACTGGGGGCGGGGTTAGTGTTAGTGGCACGACTGCTGTATTTAATATGAGTGGCGGCAGTATTACAGACAATGAGTCTTCAGGCCTTTCTGTTGGCGGCAACAGCGGCGGCGGGGTATCACTTGTAGGCAGTGGTTCTACATTTAATATGACAGGCGGCACCATTTCTGGCAATACAGCTAACATCAATGGCGGTGGTATCGCACTTACTGCTAACAATACGCACTTTTATATGCACGCCGGCACCATTGATGGCAACACAGCCAATAATGATATGGCTGGCGGTGGTGGTATACATGTAAGTGGCGCAGCAAGCCGTGTTAACATACTTGGCGGTACAATTTCTAATAATCATTCGGGGGGTAATGGCGGCGGGATTTTTGCAACGGTGTTTACAATGATTGACCCGATACCTTTACCCACAGGAGCATACTTCCATTACCCACAGTTGATTGTATCTGCATCGGCAATATTTACAGGCAATACCTCTGTTGGAGGCAGCAATACTCCGCCAGCCAATGCAACGACTGCTACGCAGATTACTAATGCAGCACAGCGTTCGGGCGGGTTTTCGCATCCTCTAA
>Ga0123355_10017013_pt1 | contig 11478 bp, 2 predicted proteins | sample TergutEmb28metaG_3_FD_89872 | JGI IMG/M metagenome (GOLD analysis project Ga0123355, IMG submission 89872) | Embiratermes neotenicus P1 segment gut microbial communities from Petit-Saut dam, French Guiana - Emb289 P1 | ecosystem: Host-associated > Arthropoda: Insects > Digestive system > Gut ...
TATTAATGTCCGAAACATGTTGAGCACATAAGAAGTGAAATAAAATAGCAAGTAACATCAAGTTGGTCTTTTATTCTTCAACTATCACAATGATGCACGGTCCAATAAACATAAGATTCACGTAATACATATATGACATTACATTTTAAATGTAATTCTGAAATATTTTTATGTGCGGTGGATTTTTGGAGGTATTGATGCAAGCTACTATATGTTATTATCTGGTATAAATGAACATAAAGACAGTTGAAGTATATAAAATTGCAAATAATTTTTTTTTTTTTCGCAAAATGTGTTTACATTAAGCGTAGTAACTAGGATACGAACTGGACAAGCAAGGAGACGGAGTTCGTGTTCAGGAAGGCCAAAGGTTGTCTCTCATTCCGAAATTCAAAAATCCACACTTGTTTGCACCAAACTGATATATATATATATATATATATATATATATATAAATCCATCCAGCTTTGGTAATTAAAATGAGATGGAGCAATACCTAAACTTTTGCATACGATATTATTCCATGAGACAGACAGTATTTTTAATATAGTTTGCTATAAAAGAAAAGACAACAGAACCAACTTATTTCAGAATTTTGTCAATGTCATTCGTCTGGCTGTGACGTAAGGAATGTTGCTAAGTTTCTCCACTCGTGATGTAATTTTACGGCCGGCTGAATAACGTATATCCAACATGGTTGCTTTTTTGTGCCCTGTTGTGTAATGTAGACGGTCCGCGAGCGTTTATTTTGGCTAAGTGGTCAGAATTACCCGAAAAGTTGTAGTTTGATTTTTTGTACATAAAGTGAGAAAGGAAGCAAGGAAAACACATTATGTTGTAATTATAGAGATACGGAATTTACAGCGGTGTTGGGAGCTTTGCAAGGCCGAGCTGTCGTGTGAGAATAACAAACTTAAGAGCTGGTAAGAAGGAGTTGGCAGGCTTTGTATACTTCATCCTAAACCGTGTCTCAGGCACCAACAATCCACAGTGTTACATACAGCTGCTCTATTCAACATAGTGTATGTCTTACATAATTTGAAGTTCTTTAGTGCGCTACTAATGAAGACAGAATTACAACTGCCAGAATGTTCAAACTGGATGAATCTTGGCATAAGCAGCGTCCAGAGAAGATAATCATTATGAGAGGAGAACATTAATTACGAGCTACTAGACCTTACGAAAGGGGACAGATTGCGACAGATGTCTATGCAGTTACTACCAATGACATTTATTTCCCGCCGCTGTTTCATGTCACTTGGAAAAGGCCGAAGGAAAATCTGTCATTCGGAACAACCGCCTATAATGTTTCCGGGGAAGGAGATTTGAAAGGACACGAAGGCATCTTGTGAACTGATGCAACACTTTATTTAGATGGAGAAATCTACAGACCAGTAGTTGCTATTTGCTCAAGTGGCCACATTCTGTACGTCCTGAGTCTCGCCGAAATCGAAAACGCCAACAGACGTGGATTCGTTTTAAGGGCAATGATGGCCAAAAATATTTATCAAATTAATAGCTTTCACATACATTAACTGACAAGTTCCTACTATTTCTTCATCAACGATTAACGAACTTAAAACCTCTATCTTTATAGGACAACTCAGAAAAGCAGAAGTAAATAAGAATATTTCAAATGCTATTTGAACCAGGAATTTCAGTTGAAATAGGTTACGGCTTCTTGTAGAGCAACCGAATGGACTGTGGACAAATTTAATTGAGTCGGAATCACTTGGATGCTGCAAGGCAGATTCTGAGTTTCATTCGAATCGGCTAAAATTAAATAGTGGGAAAGAACAATACTGTGAATAAGAAATTACTTGAAATTTACAGCATTTTAGTGAGCCATACTTGATATAAATTATCTGTTCGCAATTATTATGTGCCAGCGGATTAACAGGGAGCGATACATTAGGCTAAATTCTACTTACCCGACGCAACGTGGAATGCATCTGATCTTCCGAAAATACATAATTTGATACAGGATAATTTAATACTTATGCATCAAAACGCTATGTCATCACATCGCCCTCAAAGAACCTAACAAATAAATTTGTGTGTTAAGCATATTTCGCGTGGAAGAGCAGCACGTGATATAGGGTAATTGCGTTTCTACGTTTAAGATGTCGACCCAACATCAAGGGCCATTCCCTTGCATTTACCATCGAGACGTGCCGTTATATTCACTGCCGATCACATCCGTTACATCATAATACTGAGAGAAATTCATAATTACAATTTGTGTTTTGTTGACCGTGCATCTCGATATAATCGTGTAAAGAAAGACCAACTTGGTGCACAGCTTCTTCTTAGTATATTTCGTTAACCTCTACATGTTTCGAGCACATCTAGGCCCACCATCAGGAGGTAGACAGTCATCTAAAAAAATAATACGTACCAATTGTTGTATAGATACGGTTGTACCTCCTGATGATGGACTTAGATACGCCCGAAACATGTAGAGGTTGACGAAATATACTAAGAATAATTTGTGCATCAAGTTGATCTTTATTTACATGAGAAAATCATTGATTTCTTCAGTTTATGTTTTCCAGTTGATACCCACAGGCAGATTTTTGCTATATATGTTATTACTTCCGTTCCTAAACACATGTTTTCGAAATTGTGGAAACTTTTTCCAAATACCCAGGAAGCGTGTCGTTGTGGATAATGTTCATAATAAAGGAAGTAATGTGTGTACTTTCGTTGGTAATCAGATAATTAGGGGCAGAAAGTTAGTAGCCAGTAGTACTCATACTAATACATGTCGTGTAATGGGAACTGTCAAGACAACACACCCATATGAACACAGTAATCAGTCTTATGGAACCCAGGTCTTGGTTCCGTAGACAAATATTGACAAATATTAAGGACAGCGAATTACACACTTAAGAACGTCACTAAGCGAGATTATTTAAGTACATATAACCCAGCATGTGTTGTGATTTCAGGTTTCCATATCTTGTTTCACGCTTATGAGAAACTTCTTACTGAAATACAGATTCTCTAATGCAATGATATGCCGGGTGTAACCTGAAAGTTTCACATCATTGCCGTATTCCAGTTGCTGACTTGGAAGAATATTCCTTGCATATTTAGCGTATGTGTTTATGAAGTGTCTCCGCACCAAGTTTAATGTGCTTATCTTCCATGAGTCTTTAGTTATTCCAAAGAAATCGAAAGCCCCTCAGAAAGTTCACCCTTCGCCATGTTGAAATTTTGCGAAGTAGAGTAGAAATATTTATTGGGCAAGGAAAGAAAAAAAGTAAACAGAACCTCATAAGAAAGAAATTAATTTGTTAATACAAAGGAAAATTAAGATTGGTGCCTACTGGGATGTACAGGATACTAAATTTATTCCAGAATCTAGGGCGTGATATTCTAGAAAAGAAAATGTAGTACACTTATGTGTATGGCTTGGGTAAAGTGAAAACACACAAGCCAATGAAGACTCGCCACTAAGGAAACATTCGTATCACAAACATTATGTATATTCTGCGATGTTAAGGCTGTAACATATCATTAAAATTATTTAATTATTAGGCACACCTTTGTGGACAGGGTAGTGAACCTTCAGGTACAGTATAGTTTAAGGTCCAAATTTTCTCAAGTACCTGAGAAACTACCAGCTTTTCGTGTCCGAATATTCTCTATCGAGATTCTGTTTATAAATGTCTAGTAATATAAGGTGTTATCATTTACCTACAGTATAGATGACGTCTCCAAATAATTCTGCTTGACGAAGACGTACACACACACACACACACACACAACGTTCCATTATCGAGTGGGTCTTTGGATGGATCGAGGAAGTAGTTTAAGAAATCTTTCCTGTTAGTGCCTAATTGGTAAGATACACATGCAGTTATTCAACCTACCGACTTGAAACATGTTCACTACCAGAAACTGCTCATTTCGAGCCAGTCAGCAGCATAACAAGAAAATTGCGAGGCTGCACGCAGGACCGATCGTGCCCTGGAGTGGACGAAAGGATTCGTTTCTGGCTACCATGATCTTATGGCCAGGACGTGTATACAAGTACGAGGCGTAGTATACACTCTTACCTACTTCAGTGGGCGTGAATTTGATTTCTTTGTCTAGAGCAGTGGTTCCCACATTGTGTTCCGTGGATTCCAAAGGATACTCGACCAGTTCCAGGAGATCCGTGGATACATTACTGTAATAGCTGCTTTGACGATTACTAAATTTCAATTAAAGGAAATTTTTTTTTGTTAAAAATAATCGCGGAACTTCTGTAATTGGCGACGTGTTTATTTCGTATGACCGTTCGAATAACTAAACAAGAAACTTTCTGTACTTACATAGCCAGCGACAATTGGTTTAATTAAGGCAAAATCATGCTGTGCTTTGTTACAAAAGGTACTGGTGCGTATTCGTATTTCTCTAAAGTCAGTTCTGAGATATAAATATTTAAATTTGGATACCTGTCATTCGCACTGTCTATTAAAGTGAGCAAGTGTGTGAGGATCCTTGGTAATTTTCGAAGTCAAAACGGGCCCTCAAAGAAGGAGTTTGAGAACACTGGTCTAGAGGACTAACGTAGATTAGTGCTGTCTGAAGGTATGTAGATAGTGCTCAAGAGGATACTTGAATCTTGACGATAGGTAGTAATGCCATTTTTGTTGTAAGGCGGCGTTTGGGTTCATGTGAGACCTCGCGGTACAGAAACTCGAGTCAAAATAATGGAGTAAGGTCAGAACAAAGTTGGTCCGTCACCCAAACTTACACGTCTCTGAAATCGCCAACACGCCTACACAAAAGTTTCGCTTTATACAAAGAGCGTTTACCTATTTATCAATTGCCTAATAGCCAGTTCGCGTTAACGAAACACGCGCAATAGCAGAAGTGACTGTACGAGAACTGATTAAACTAAAAAAGGAGCTTTAAAATTTATGTGCTTTTTTAGATATAGTTAATATTGTTAAATCGAGGAGAATCAGATGGGCGGATGGGAACATGTATGTGTAGTGATGAGAAAAGTGTACTAAATTTTAATCGAATAATCTCAAAAGAAAAAAAGATGTTGAAATATTTTATGCGTGAGAAGGATATTTATGTGGAAGTGGTTATGTAGTGTTTTACTTTTTAAGCTTGAATTTTAAGTGACTCAGGATAAGGATAAAACAAAGGCTTTTGTAATTACAGTTACGAAGCTGGAATTTACTTAAAAGCAGACATTTCCTCTTGAAAATACCTTTCCCGGCAAATGGACCCGTGAATTCGGAGTCATGAATTCTGTCGCTGTAATTTTGAAAGTTCTTTGTATTCAGCCTGATAATGGCTGCCTAGCTAGCTGAAACATGTATCTGTTTTTAATTCAAATTTTAAAGAAAAAAATTGTGTTTATATGGAACATATTTATATTATTATGATGATGTAAATACACCTTAAGATTGTAACATTTTTAATAAACCTCTGCACTCTGAAGCATGCAAGCCTCATTATTTCATTTCTTTAATTATGATGTGTTGGTTTCGGAACAATAAGAGGTTGCGAGCAAAATTATTATTATCACGTAGTTCACACACCGACAAATGCACTATTTATTAATTTGGTTAAAAGTTTTAAATTTATATTAAAATACACAATAATATCGCTCCTACATGTTTCGGTCTTCAATGACCGACCTAACTAAAGTTATATTTATGTTAGAATACTCGGAAAAATTACGTCGTTATATAAATTAGGTGATGTGGCAGCGTGTCGTAGAGCGGCATGCATGCCGCTCTACGACACGCTGCCACATCACCTAATTTATATAACGACGTAATTTTTCCGAGTATTCTAACATAAATATAACTTTAGTTAGGTCGGTCATTGAAGACCGAAACATGTAGGAGCGATATTATTGTGTATTTTAATATAAATTTAAAACTTTTAACCAAATTAATAAATAGTGCATTTGTCGGTGTGTGAACTACGTGATAATAATAATTTTGCTCGCAACCTCTTATTGTTCCGAAACCAACACATCATAATTAAAGAAATGAAATAATGAGGCTTGCATGCTTCAGAGTGCAGAGGTTTATTAAAAATGTTACAATCTTAAGGTGTATTTACATCATCATAATAATATAAATATGTTCCATATAAACACAATTTTTTTCTTTAAAATTTGAATTAAAAACAGATACATGTTTCAGCTAGCTAGGCAGCCATTATCAGGCTGAATACAAAGAACTTTCAAAATTACAGCGACAGAATTCATGACTCCGAATTCACGGGTCCATTTGCCGGGAAAGGTATTTTCAAGAGGAAATGTCTGCTTTTAAGTAAATTCCAGCTTCGTAACTGTAATTACAAAAGCCTTTGTTTTATCCTTATCCTGAGTCACTTAAAATTCAAGCTTAAAAAGTAAAACACTACATAACCACTTCCACATAAATATCCTTCTCACGCATAAAATATTTCAACATCTTTTTTTCTTTTGAGATTATTCGATTAAAATTTAGTACACTTTTCTCATCACTACACATACATGTTCCCATCCGCCCATCTGATTCTCCTCGATTTAACAATATTAACTATATCTAAAAAAGCACATAAATTTTAAAGCTCCTTTTTTAGTTTAATCAGTTCTCGTACAGTCACTTCTGCTATTGCGCGTGTTTCGTTAACGCGAACTGGCTATTAGGCAATTGATAAATAGGTAAACGCTCTTTGTATAAAGCGAAACTTTTGTGTAGGCGTGTTGGCGATTTCAGAGACGTGTAAGTTTGGGTGACGGACCAACTTTGTTCTGACCTTACTCCATTATTTTGACTCGAGTTTCTGTACCGCGAGGTCTCACATGAACCCAAACGCCGCCTTACAACAAAAATGGCATTACTACCTATCGTCAAGATTCAAGTATCCTCTTGAGCACTATCTACATACCTTCAGACAGCACTAATCTACGTTAGTCCTCTAGACCAGTGTTCTCAAACTCCTTCTTTGAGGGCCCGTTTTGACTTCGAAAATTACCAAGGATCCTCACACACTTGCTCACTTTAATAGACAGTGCGAATGACAGGTATCCAAATTTAAATATTTATATCTCAGAACTGACTTTAGAGAAATACGAATACGCACCAGTACCTTTTGTAACAAAGCACAGCATGATTTTGCCTTAATTAAACCAATTGTCGCTGGCTATGTAAGTACAGAAAGTTTCTTGTTTAGTTATTCGAACGGTCATACGAAATAAACACGTCGCCAATTACAGAAGTTCCGCGATTATTTTTAACAAAAAAAAATTTCCTTTAATTGAAATTTAGTAATCGTCAAAGCAGCTATTACAGTAATGTATCCACGGATCTCCTGGAACTGGTCGAGTATCCTTTGGAATCCACGGAACACAATGTGGGAACCACTGCTCTAGACAAAGAAATCAAATTCACGCCCACTGAAGTAGGTAAGAGTGTATACTACGCCTCGTACTTGTATACACGTCCTGGCCATAAGATCATGGTAGCCAGAAACGAATCCTTTCGTCCACTCCAGGGCACGATCGGTCCTGCGTGCAGCCTCGCAATTTTCTTGTTATGCTGCTGACTGGCTCGAAATGAGCAGTTTCTGGTAGTGAACATGTTTCAAGTCGGTAGGTTGAATAACTGCATGTGTATCTTACCAATTAGGCACTAACAGGAAAGATTTCTTAAACTACTTCCTCGATCCATCCAAAGACCCACTCGATAATGGAACGTTGTGTGTGTGTGTGTGTGTGTGTACGTCTTCGTCAAGCAGAATTATTTGGAGACGTCATCTATACTGTAGGTAAATGATAACACCTTATATTACTAGACATTTATAAACAGAATCTCGATAGAGAATATTCGGACACGAAAAGCTGGTAGTTTCTCAGGTACTTGAGAAAATTTGGACCTTAAACTATACTGTACCTGAAGGTTCACTACCCTGTCCACAAAGGTGTGCCTAATAATTAAATAATTTTAATGATATGTTACAGCCTTAACATCGCAGAATATACATAATGTTTGTGATACGAATGTTTCCTTAGTGGCGAGTCTTCATTGGCTTGTGTGTTTTCACTTTACCCAAGCCATACACATAAGTGTACTACATTTTCTTTTCTAGAATATCACGCCCTAGATTCTGGAATAAATTTAGTATCCTGTACATCCCAGTAGGCACCAATCTTAATTTTCCTTTGTATTAACAAATTAATTTCTTTCTTATGAGGTTCTGTTTACTTTTTTTCTTTCCTTGCCCAATAAATATTTCTACTCTACTTCGCAAAATTTCAACATGGCGAAGGGTGAACTTTCTGAGGGGCTTTCGATTTCTTTGGAATAACTAAAGACTCATGGAAGATAAGCACATTAAACTTGGTGCGGAGACACTTCATAAACACATACGCTAAATATGCAAGGAATATTCTTCCAAGTCAGCAACTGGAATACGGCAATGATGTGAAACTTTCAGGTTACACCCGGCATATCATTGCATTAGAGAATCTGTATTTCAGTAAGAAGTTTCTCATAAGCGTGAAACAAGATATGGAAACCTGAAATCACAACACATGCTGGGTTATATGTACTTAAATAATCTCGCTTAGTGACGTTCTTAAGTGTGTAATTCGCTGTCCTTAATATTTGTCAATATTTGTCTACGGAACCAAGACCTGGGTTCCATAAGACTGATTACTGTGTTCATATGGGTGTGTTGTCTTGACAGTTCCCATTACACGACATGTATTAGTATGAGTACTACTGGCTACTAACTTTCTGCCCCTAATTATCTGATTACCAACGAAAGTACACACATTACTTCCTTTATTATGAACATTATCCACAACGACACGCTTCCTGGGTATTTGGAAAAAGTTTCCACAATTTCGAAAACATGTGTTTAGGAACGGAAGTAATAACATATATAGCAAAAATCTGCCTGTGGGTATCAACTGGAAAACATAAACTGAAGAAATCAATGATTTTCTCATGTAAATAAAGATCAACTTGATGCACAAATTATTCTTAGTATATTTCGTCAACCTCTACATGTTTCGGGCGTATCTAAGTCCATCATCAGGAGGTACAACCGTATCTATACAACAATTGGTACGTATTATTTTTTTAGATGACTGTCTACCTCCTGATGGTGGGCCTAGATGTGCTCGAAACATGTAGAGGTTAACGAAATATACTAAGAAGAAGCTGTGCACCAAGTTGGTCTTTCTTTACACGATTATATCGAGATGCACGGTCAACAAAACACAAATTGTAATTATGAATTTCTCTCAGTATTATGATGTAACGGATGTGATCGGCAGTGAATATAACGGCACGTCTCGATGGTAAATGCAAGGGAATGGCCCTTGATGTTGGGTCGACATCTTAAACGTAGAAACGCAATTACCCTATATCACGTGCTGCTCTTCCACGCGAAATATGCTTAACACACAAATTTATTTGTTAGGTTCTTTGAGGGCGATGTGATGACATAGCGTTTTGATGCATAAGTATTAAATTATCCTGTATCAAATTATGTATTTTCGGAAGATCAGATGCATTCCACGTTGCGTCGGGTAAGTAGAATTTAGCCTAATGTATCGCTCCCTGTTAATCCGCTGGCACATAATAATTGCGAACAGATAATTTATATCAAGTATGGCTCACTAAAATGCTGTAAATTTCAAGTAATTTCTTATTCACAGTATTGTTCTTTCCCACTATTTAATTTTAGCCGATTCGAATGAAACTCAGAATCTGCCTTGCAGCATCCAAGTGATTCCGACTCAATTAAATTTGTCCACAGTCCATTCGGTTGCTCTACAAGAAGCCGTAACCTATTTCAACTGAAATTCCTGGTTCAAATAGCATTTGAAATATTCTTATTTACTTCTGCTTTTCTGAGTTGTCCTATAAAGATAGAGGTTTTAAGTTCGTTAATCGTTGATGAAGAAATAGTAGGAACTTGTCAGTTAATGTATGTGAAAGCTATTAATTTGATAAATATTTTTGGCCATCATTGCCCTTAAAACGAATCCACGTCTGTTGGCGTTTTCGATTTCGGCGAGACTCAGGACGTACAGAATGTGGCCACTTGAGCAAATAGCAACTACTGGTCTGTAGATTTCTCCATCTAAATAAAGTGTTGCATCAGTTCACAAGATGCCTTCGTGTCCTTTCAAATCTCCTTCCCCGGAAACATTATAGGCGGTTGTTCCGAATGACAGATTTTCCTTCGGCCTTTTCCAAGTGACATGAAACAGCGGCGGGAAATAAATGTCATTGGTAGTAACTGCATAGACATCTGTCGCAATCTGTCCCCTTTCGTAAGGTCTAGTAGCTCGTAATTAATGTTCTCCTCTCATAATGATTATCTTCTCTGGACGCTGCTTATGCCAAGATTCATCCAGTTTGAACATTCTGGCAGTTGTAATTCTGTCTTCATTAGTAGCGCACTAAAGAACTTCAAATTATGTAAGACATACACTATGTTGAATAGAGCAGCTGTATGTAACACTGTGGATTGTTGGTGCCTGAGACACGGTTTAGGATGAAGTATACAAAGCCTGCCAACTCCTTCTTACCAGCTCTTAAGTTTGTTATTCTCACACGACAGCTCGGCCTTGCAAAGCTCCCAACACCGCTGTAAATTCCGTATCTCTATAATTACAACATAATGTGTTTTCCTTGCTTCCTTTCTCACTTTATGTACAAAAAATCAAACTACAACTTTTCGGGTAATTCTGACCACTTAGCCAAAATAAACGCTCGCGGACCGTCTACATTACACAACAGGGCACAAAAAAGCAACCATGTTGGATATACGTTATTCAGCCGGCCGTAAAATTACATCACGAGTGGAGAAACTTAGCAACATTCCTTACGTCACAGCCAGACGAATGACATTGACAAAATTCTGAAATAAGTTGGTTCTGTTGTCTTTTCTTTTATAGCAAACTATATTAAAAATACTGTCTGTCTCATGGAATAATATCGTATGCAAAAGTTTAGGTATTGCTCCATCTCATTTTAATTACCAAAGCTGGATGGATTTATATATATATATATATATATATATATATATATCAGTTTGGTGCAAACAAGTGTGGATTTTTGAATTTCGGAATGAGAGACAACCTTTGGCCTTCCTGAACACGAACTCCGTCTCCTTGCTTGTCCAGTTCGTATCCTAGTTACTACGCTTAATGTAAACACATTTTGCGAAAAAAAAAAAAATTATTTGCAATTTTATATACTTCAACTGTCTTTATGTTCATTTATACCAGATAATAACATATAGTAGCTTGCATCAATACCTCCAAAAATCCACCGCACATAAAAATATTTCAGAATTACATTTAAAATGTAATGTCATATATGTATTACGTGAATCTTATGTTTATTGGACCGTGCATCATTGTGATAGTTGAAGAATAAAAGACCAACTTGATGTTACTTGCTATTTTATTTCACTTCTTATGTGCTCAACATGTTTCGGACATTAATA
>Ga0123355_10017014_pt1 | contig 11477 bp, 7 predicted proteins | sample TergutEmb28metaG_3_FD_89872 | JGI IMG/M metagenome (GOLD analysis project Ga0123355, IMG submission 89872) | Embiratermes neotenicus P1 segment gut microbial communities from Petit-Saut dam, French Guiana - Emb289 P1 | ecosystem: Host-associated > Arthropoda: Insects > Digestive system > Gut ...
AATTTGGTTCGAACTGGGATGTATTCTTTTTTATTCGTCAGATTAGGAATAATGTCGCGCGGGCCGGATAGAACATTTCAGGGGGCCGTATCTGGCCCGCGGACCGTAGTTTGCCCATCACTGCTCTAGGAAATAAAGCCTTCTTTGCAAATAAAGGTACTTCAAAGCAAGCTTATATCTAAAAATGCAAAACTGAAATTATACTTCTCAGTAATTAGACCAGTAGTCACGTATGCATGCGAAACATGGATATTAAAAGAAACAATAACCAATAGACTAATGGTTTTTGAAAGGAAAATTTTGAGGAAAATATTTGGCCCAACCTATGAAAATGGATCCTGGAGAATAAAAACTAACCAGGAATTGGATAAACTAATAAAACATAAAAACATAATAAACTTCGCCAGAGTGCAAAGGTTAGGATGGTATGGTCATATTGAAAGAATGCAAGAAACTAGAATGGTCAAAGCAATACACACCTACCTGGAAACCCATTTCAAAGAGGCCAATGCGGAGACCAAAGATACGCTGGGAGGATGATGTTAAAAAAGATATACAGAGGTTAAAAGTTGCCTAACTGGAAGACTCTTGTCCAGGATAGAAGAAGATGGAAGGAAGTGGTTGGGAAGGCCAAAACTCTGCACTAAGAGTTGTAGAGCCGTACTAAGAAGAAGCTCATGCATCTCACATTTTCACAACCTGTTCCTCTTGAGTTCCATTTTAATCTTTTCCTGTCATCTCCTTTCTAATCATCCAAGTGGATGTTTTTGCACCCCCCCCCCCCCCCCCCCCAAAAAAAAAAGCATGTGTGTGCATGCCTGCATTCCTCATTTTCCCCATCCTAGCCTATACCCACAATCTTTGTAAAATTATTGTATTTTGACTGATGTGTATTTATATACAGTACCTGTATTTGCATATTCATTAACCATCTAGTGGTTTTTCAATCAGTTTGATGGTCTAATGTCCCATGCCTTGGTCCTCCAGAGCAGTTGATATCATTGGTTAAGGGGTTTTCAGTTTCCTTATTCTGTTGCATAATAAATGCATTGTTCCAAAATTTTACCACTCTTTTAAGTTTGGAAAGTGGTTTATGTGAGGATATTTGAAAATGTACAAACATGAAAAATATTGTTGTGTATTCAACTACCTGAAATATGTGCACTTCATAAAACTGGGTATGATTATGTACTGAGCATCCTTGTAGGATGTTCGTAATAGGTGGTTTATGTTAATTGTGGTAATAATTTGTACAATTTTTAATTACATTTTGAAGTTGTGTTTATTGATCATGCTTCACTATACCATGTTAATGCATGCACTGTGTTAATACATAGGATAAAAAGGGGCAAATCTGAAGATTCGCTCCCTCCCAAAAATCTTACGTTTGAAGTTCGAGTTGAGACAGATGCACGACAAGTATATAGGCTTATCCAGAGGGCTCTGCAAGACTACAAGGATGAAAAGCGGGGTCCCACGTTGCTGTCTCTACAGTCCCCTCTTGGTGAGTAGTTTTCCCTGAGGACCAGGAGTTTTCGTTTTATAACCATGTTAACGCAAAGTTTAGAAAATTAGTTTCTCGTATGTCAGTTGTTGAATTTAAGAACATGACGGAAATTGAAATTATGTTTGACCAGATAAATATCATGTGGAAAGTAAGAGAAGGACTCTCGTTAAAAATTTCTGTAAGTCGAGGGGCAATGCTAATAGTCACTTTTTGCAATTTTGTGAATGCACCTAAAAAACCAACTACTTGCAAATAGAAAGCATATATGAGGGGGGCCCAAAAATAGCCAGAATAATTTTTTAAAATTGTTTATTAGGTTTTACACTATTACAACTCTAGACTCCTTCAAAGTACTCTCCTTTTGACTCGATATACTTGTGCCAACATTTTTCCCACTACTGGAAACATTTCTGGAACTCTTCAGTGCTGATGTTGTTCAAGACCTCCAGCATTTTCTTCTTCACTTCGCTGACATCAGCAAAAGGTTTCCCTTTCATCTGGCCTTTCATAAGAAGGAACAGGAAAAGTCACATGGCACAAGGTCGGGTGAAAAGGGAGAATGAAGGATAATCGTCATGTTGTTTTTTGCCAAAAACTGCTGCACACTCAAGGCCATGTGAGCAGGGGCATTGTCGTGGTGAAGAAACCAATCACCACTGCTCCACATTTATTGTCATTTTTTCCGTACACTATCGCGTAATCTTTTCAATGCCTTCAAATAAAATTGTTGATTCACAGTTTGTCCAGGAGGAACAAATTACTTGTGCACAATTCCGTTAGCATGAAAAAAAAAAAACTAATCAACATGATCTTAATATTTGATCGAACCTGTCATGCTTTCTTTGCTTTTGGAGAATTAGGAATTTTCCATTGGCTCGATGCTTGTTTTGTTTCCGGGTCGTAACCATAGCACCAAGTCTCATCTTCAGTCACAACTTTAGAAAGAATCTGAGTCATTTTCATCTTGTTCCCTTGAATAGTAACAAATATTCAAATGACTTTTTTTGATCCTCTGTCAACAACTGAGGAACGAATTTTGTGGAAACACGCTTCATATTCAATCTTCCATTAACATTCGCTGACATTAACTCCAAGACAAACCAGTTATGTCAGAAATCTCATCAGTGGTCCGACGACGATCTGCATTGATTGCGTTGCAAACTCTTTCAAGATTTTCATCATTTCGGCAGGTTGAAGGTAGGCCATATCTTGGCTGGTCCTCACATGACATTTCACCCCCTTTGAAACATGAATACCGCTCGTACACTTGAGTCTCACTGAAAGCTTCTTTCTTAAATGCTTCTTGCAGCATTAAAATAGTTTCAGCACCTGATTTCCCTAACAGAAAACAAAACTTCACGCACACTGTTCTTTATTATCAGCCATCATAAAAATCGCTGAACTTCCTAGCAGGCACTTAGAAAAAAAGCCACAACAACAATAATAGTCAACCTAGATTGATGCCACATGGTAGACTGCTAGAGTATTGTGTTGATTCATGACACCTATCAGTGCATTTCGCAACTGCTTCTAGTTTGTGCACCACATTTAAATTCTGTTTATTTCTGGGTCCCCCCTCATATACACACACACATATATATATATATATATATATATCTTTTATGCTTTGTATGTGCAAGTGATTGTTTTGGTTAAATATAAGAAATAAATATTTCTGATTTTCCAGAGAATTCAAATTATTTATTTTGCTTTGGCAGATTGGCAGACTCTGAGCTCACTGATGCCTGGTCTAGGAGAATTCCCTCTTGTTCCAATCCACGTTCAGGATGCAGAAGGTGTCTGGGACCTAAACTGGCAGCGAACTTGTGCTCGCAACATGTTGCGGCATTACCTGAATAGTGAGACCATTCTTGAACTCACTGCAGAGCAAGCTCGCTACTTCCATGTTCCACTAGGAAATCTCCCAGCTGACCCAACTATTTTTGCTGCGGATCTCTTCTTTGCCCGGCATCTTATGAAACACAACTTCCTTCTTTGGTGTTCACCAACTGAACGTCCAGATCTGGGAGGAAGGGAAGCAGATGACAACAGGTTTGTTAAACCTTTTCACTTGTCATAGAGCATTATATTGTTGAATCTACTCAAAACAACTGGAATTGGTGCCAGTCAAGTGAAAGAAAGGTGAATGAAGAAATGAATGAATGAATGAATGAGATACTACCTACCCCATTGAAGCGAGCAATAAAAGCAGTACATTTGAAGTGATTTTTGACTTTTAGTTACAGATTTACATTGGTGAACATTTTTTGTAGATCAAATTAGTTTGCAATTTGAATTACAGTAAATCTTATGGTGTCTAGCACCTCTGGAATCATATGGGTGCTGGATATTGTAATTTTCTAGTTATTAGAACTGTATACCTAATATGTACCTTGCTGTACATAGCAATCTCATGGACAGGCATAACCTTTTAATTGGTCACTTGATCTGTGTTCTGTTATCACTTTCACACTTTCTGCTCCCTTTTCATCGCTTCTTAACATGGTGTATATACGATCTAAAAAAAACCTGCCAGGCACCAATAATTAATGGAATCACTGCTGGGTGCTGCTGGTAGAAGAATAGTGAAATGTAATGGGACTCTTAATCAGTTTCCAGTTAATACAGCTGTCCATATCATTCATTGCTGGATATTGCAGCTTTTACTGTATTTGCTCATGTTTTTCTTCGTGTATGACGGAAAGTATGTCACGATGAATTGCTTCTCTACATGTAACTGTTACAATAGTTACACAAACAAAAATTTGCTGTTATAAAGAATCATATTTATTGTCACAGGCTATTGACAGAGTGTGAAGAGAGTACAAGTGTTGTAACAAATAACCCAGGATGCTACTCATCTGTCTGTATTGAACTAAATATTGACGGCTTAGCAGTCAACACACTGTTGCAGTCTCATCATGTCAATGATATTGAAGGTAACATAAAGTTTGTACTGATTGGTATATACAGGAACAACTTCAATTTTTTTTGGGGGGGGGGGTTGGAATCTATAGTTTGTTTCAACTTCTTTACCTGTACAAATTGTCATCGGATAGTGTAGTGCATCATTCCACCACAGAATGATCCTAGTCATGCATGCCTATGAAAAACTGCTGGGTCATTACTAATTCCAGTGGCTGAAGTTCTTGGACAAGAGTTGCAAAATGGAAGGTGATTATCATGGGTACAGATGGACTGAGACTGAAACATGGGTACTAAAAGAATCTATGAAATGAAAATTATTACTTACTGAAAGAATGATATTAAGAAGAATATTCTGGCCTACAAAGGATAGAGATGGTACATGGAGAATTAAAAAAATGATGAATTAAATAACTTAATTAGAGATAAGAGTATAATTAAAACATTAAGACCTAAAAGTTGAGCTGGTTTGGCCATGTACACTGAACAATAAATGATAGGATGGTCAAAAAATTGTATGAGCAGAAACCAATATCTCCAAGATTAGCAGGAAGGCCAAAAATTAGATGGGAAAACGATATAAACGAAGATTTAAAAATTATGGCAACTAAGTAGACAAAATTTGTGCATGGTCAGGTTATATGGAAGAAAGTAGTTGAGAAGGTCATAACTTTCAAACGATGAATTTGTAGTGCTTGAAACAGAAGAAGAAAAAGAAAAAGAGATGGACCACGTGCATCCTCTCTAAAGAAGGTGTTATACTGTAAGATATCCGTGGTCAGTTACTTGCAGTTTGTGGAGAGAAAGCATCTGCACACAGGAGTTTGTGCAACTGGGTATGGAGCTTCAAATGCGGCAAGGAAACTGAGCCAGCAGCTGTCCATGAGTGATATTGTAACAATCCTAAAGAATGGTTCCATGAAACCATCCTGAAGTTCCCAGTGGCAGCATTGTACAATATGTAAATATATTGAGCTAGCAGCTGTTTAGTATTCAGCCTAAGGGTGATAAAATTGCTGCAAATGGTTGGGGCCAAATGGTTTCTGAATGCCCTTCGAACAATCTTTGTGCAGAAGTTATAGCCTCTATCATAGACAGGTGTTACTGAAGAAACATATCTTAGTGTGGAGACAAAATGGTCCAAAGGAGATATTTTGAGACCAGTGTCCTAAGCAGAGTTCTTAGAGCCCGTGAGTAATAATTCTAGATGGTTAAAATTACATAGTATTTTGGACAGTGTTTTTCTAGAGAGCCCGCACAATGTCATTCCTCCTAAGGGATTAAACATGTATTAAGGATTTTTGAAAACAGGGACTAAATAATGAAAGTTGGAAAACATTGTGGAATGAGGAGCATCATCATTTTTACTCTTCACCAGATGTGATTGGGGTGATAAAATGATGGAGGATAACAGTGATGCAGCATGTAGCTTGGATGAATATGTGAGAAATGTGTATAAAATTTTAGTTGGAAAACATGAGGGGAAGAGACAGCTTGGGAGAGGTAGGTGTAGGTGGGACGCGGTAAGTACTGTACTGTATTAAGATGGATCTTATAGAAGACATGTGAGGATGTGGAGTGGATTCATCTGGCCTAGCATATGGTCTCTGGGCAGGTTCTTGGGAGCAGTAATGAGCCTATGGTTCTGTAAAGTGTAGGGAATTTCTTGATTAGTTGTGTGACTTAGCTTGTCACGCAACAGGAAACTACTGCATGGAGTTAGTTGGGACCACAGTTTAATCTGGTTATAGCAGAAGATTATAGTTACGTGTATAAATTGTATTTCATATTTATTGCTGTATGTGTTTTGTGACATGTCATTCACTTTTGTTGAAAGTTAAGAAGTACTATTGTTTGTTTATGCAGGTACTAGTTCCAGTGTCTCTTTTGATACCATTCCACAGGCTTCTCTGGAGGACATGATGGGAGGACAAGGCACTGTCCTCCCAAGTTATGATGAGACTGCACTGTGCAGTGGAGCATTCAAGGTCCTCCGCTCCATGGTGAGCGCCTGGTTGCGAGATGTCTCTGTTTATAAGAACGTGTTTGCGGACTTCCAGATCCTTCATTTTTACAGGTCCTTAACTCTTTTGTAATGCTACTGACCAGATATCAACACATCCTAGGCATTGTTTTCACATCATGCCATCCAAGTAGTGCAATGTATGTTTCACATAATTATGTTAATCCTTTTGTTGAACATTTTGTGTTGGCTGCCAACTGAGGCAAAAATCCTGCAGTCTTATTTATGTTGAGTAAACAAGCATGTTTTTTGTAAAAGAATTTCAGTTTGTACTTAACATAGCCTATGCTTTGTGATAAGTTTACGGTTAAAAGCTCCTAAACAATATGAAAATTTGATTACAGTGAAATATATTTAATTTCCCTCCAAAAATGACTCTCAAAGACAGGTGATGCATAGAAGAAGTTTAACTGTGACCTAATGGAATTGAGACCACACAAATTGGACATTCAGGAGGGGAAGACCTTAAATTGAAGAACATGACTGGATTTTACTCTATATAATAGAGCTGTTTTGTAGAGCTATATGCCTGCATTTGTTGTAATTACATATTTAATGATGATTTTCATTTCCTCTAGATGGTTGCGATCTCCCAGTTCTCTGTTATATGACCCTGCTCTTAGAAGAATTCTGCACAACCTGATGAAAAAATTGTTTATGCAGGTAGGTAATTGATCCATCTTGCAATTATTGGCTTGATGTTGCTTAAGAGAAAGTTTTGGACCAGAAATGTGTCTTTCTTTGGCAAAGAATTGATGTAATCTGCTAGAATTTACAAGGATTACAGCTTTTTGTGCAAAATGTTTGTATCTGTTGATTATCTCAGAAATGTCAGTTTTCGAGTGGGAAGTATTTTGCTACTGTAATTGATAGAATGGTGGTTGGCAGAAGAGACTTGCATTATGACATGGACTCTGAACCACATGAGTCTGTTTTATGCAAGACTCCTTCACGTTTGATATCTTTGTAAGGTTATTCCTAATGTGATTTGTGGAATTACTGTCATATTTGTAATTCAGTGTTAATATTGTACTGGTGGGGAAGTAATCATTGAAAGGTTGAAAAATTTTCAGAAATGTTTTTCCATGGCTTTGTTTCTTTGGTGCAATATTGTAGTCATCCATTATTAACCCACAGCATGGAACAGATGTAATTGGGTTTGTGATTATTTTTTGCTTTCGGTTATGCTGACTAATCTCGGTCCAGACCCTAGCTGAAGGGGTTGTGACCTTTTTGGCTTGAACCCAGGTTAAGTTGTGGAGTAAGCTTCAGGACCCACAATTCAGTTTAGAATTAATAATGTATTTCCTTTTAATTACTTTTACCATACCATTTGTATGTCAAAATATTCAACATTTTAATCTCCTGAAAGCACCTTAATGTCAAGAAAGAAGCAACTCTCCTTTCATCTACTTTCCCCTTCAGCATTTCTTGCTCTCATTTCAAAGTTGTTAGTGTCTCTGTTTTAGGGCTACAAAAGAATGACAGATTTGCTAGCATTGCATTTGGAAAATTGTGTATTCCACTGGAATACACTTTTACACTTTTGTTTGTATGTAAGTGACATGGCGTATGTTTTCATAGCTTGTTGCAGAATTTAAAAGATTGGGGTCTGTCATTGTTTATGCTAACTTTAACAAGATCATCATTTGCACTAAGAAGCACACCATTGGTGATGCAATTGGCTACATTGAATTTGTGGTGCAGAGCATTCGCAACAAAGAACTGTTTCATGGGACTGACATCTCATACCTTCAGTGCTGGGAATACCTCATGTGGCTGGACCCAGTAAGTAGCACTGGGTAGTTGCTGATAACTTGTTGTGTAGTTTCTTATGCCTAATTTACAGGTAAAGGCTTTTTGTTGTGAATACTTCAGATCATAAGCATGTGACAGCCTGATGTGCGTGAGCCATTTAAATGGTTCCAAAATTTACCACCTTGTGGTTGATCAAGTTTAAATGCAGAAATTACCACACTCTATGGACATATGCAACCAGAGTTAAAATATTAGTAGCCTGAACAGTGTCCTTTATTGCTTTGGATTGATATGTGAAAGCAAAATATGTTATGTACACTGTTAAATGAGGTTATGTAATAACAGGCAGTGTGGATGTGGGTAGAAGGCATTGAAATGTACACTTACGTACACTTGGATTAAATAATGTAAAAAAAAATAGTGAAGTCCCTCATAATGCCATGAAGGCATATAGAGGGACCAGATGTATAGTTCCACTGATACTTTACCTCAGCACTAGGTGGGGGTGAGTGGTCAACTTCATGCCTCAGCTGCTTTACCCTCAGAAAGAACCCTGGTACCCACTGAATAGGAGGCTGAGTGGGCCTCACAGCCATTGCGGATGGAGAAGAGAAAATCTCTTTTCCCTGTTGGGATTTGAACCCAGGACCCTTCAGCCTGTAGCTAGTCCCTGTTCTGACTATGCTATCCCAGCTTCTGATTAAATAGTGTATGCATACTTTAATAATTTCCTGTGGATCAAAACACCATAACAGTCAGTTGATTTAAAAGAACAGACTGCAGATCAACCTGTTATTGGACCATGTCCATCTGAGTGAATAGAACTCTCATTTTGACCACTTGAATATGAGTGACTAGAAACCTCATAAGACATGAAAACAATCTGCATGTGGTGTGTGTGTGTGTATGGACATACTTCACCCTAACAGAAATATCAGTTTTTGTATGTCATTTGTCTTTAGAGTAGGGTTAACTTTCTTTTTTGATGGTTGTTAGTGACTGTGGTAAGGTAGCCAAGATTTTATATGCTACTCAGGTTGAACTCTGCATGCTAAGTTTGTGCTGTACCAAATACAAATTATCCTTCTTGAAACATATGTTTGTGTTTTTGCATGAAGTCAAATCATGGAGGAGTGCAGGGTAAGCTGCCAGCTGGGCTCACTGAGGTAGGTGTTGAACAAAGGGATGGTACTCCCAAGAAGCACAATGAAGAAGAAACTGAGGATGACAATGAACAGGAAAGTGATGAGGACATACACAATGAGGAGGAAGATGAAGGGGTAAATGAACATTATTATGAATCTGTTACCTCATTAATTAATGTATTTCATATTCAATTGAATGGCAGCAGTAAGTAGGAATATATGTTTTGGAAAATGTGCCAGTGTATAGTGAATGTTTTTAGTGCTTCTATACCTGTAATTAATACATAAATGTTTGGTAAAGTGTAAATAGTGTCATGTTGTGTTATAGTGAAGAAACTCCCATATAAGCACATCTGTTGCCATAAATGTAGCATGTTAAAGGTTTTTCTTCTCTTGGTTCTTATAACAGTAACATGGCAAATCACAGCTAGCTGATTGCTGGCCTCATGATAGGGCACTGTAATTAGGAAATACAGAACCTTTTTATCAGTATAACTGTATACAGATTAGTTAAACTCTGAAGTAATTTTACATAGTTTGTGTACCCTTAAGAGTATGGATCTTAAGTTTAATGTTTATTGTGTACTATATACTCATATAACTCAAACAATGGAACCCTTTACACCTTTGTCATCCGCATGTCTGCTGTGCCATCTGGTGAGACTGGGAAAGTTTGAATTACCCACTGGCGTATGTATAATAGAATTATGTTGAAAATAGGGTCTAGTCACTTTTTAATGATGATGTAACAGTCATCCTCATTATTTAATTATGATGCACCTGTAAAGATGTATTAGGAAAGGTTTGATACATGCCATATACCATTCAAAAAATTAAGGAACATCAACAACTGTAAAGTCTAGGCATGGAGTACTAACATAGCTTTTCCTAATTATATTTTCATTTGAAGCATTATTCTCTTTGGTTAGTGCTAGCAAAGATGTTCAAGACATGGATTTATGCTGGATTTATTTTTTATCACAATAAAATTACCTTAAAAACAGAATCATGGCTGCTAAGATATGGAACTGGATGGAGCCTTGTGAGTACACTGATAATGCTAACAAAAATGTGTCATTCTAGCAATCAGCGCTTTCAAAAATATTTTAATTTTAGTATTACTCTATAGATATGTGAATATAGAGATACACTGTGCTTGTTGATAATTGATTTTCCAGACTGTACTCAATTATGTCAGTTATTGTCATTTTACTTTTTACCAGGCTTTTCTTCATTGCTGAATAAAAGATTACACTTTATTTTTAATGCAAACAAAGGGAACCTTGTAAAATGGAAAAATATGTTTTACAGCTTTACATTACAGTTTAGGTATGCACTTTGCTAGCAGTATATATGGCTAATTTGCATCATTGTGCTACTGAACATAGAACTGTGTATAATATTGTAGCCAGCTATAACAATGAACTGGAATGTGGTGGAGCATCTGCGTGATGTTGGTGGATGTCGTGAATACTTCAGTGCTGTGATTGCTGGTTATATCAGTGCTGTCTACCAACACCTGCAAAAAGTAGAACAGCCTCGGACTCCTGTGAGACGCCGCCGTATTGGCAGTCAGAGCCAAGTCATATCTGAACCTCTTGGTATTGGTCGCTTTGCAACAACTGCTGAGTTTGCAAAGCAACTTATAAATGGAGAAATGGCTCAGAAGCTATACAAGTGAGTGAATAATTGCTTTTGAAGTGTACCCTGATAAGACTGGCTGCCTTTTTTATTTTATTTCCTTCATTATATTATTGAAAATACAGAACTATCTCCTTTGCATAGTGCCATGAATTGAAGCCATGTAGGGGAGCATGGAAGTAAAGGTAGTGAGTGGTCTTCTTGGACAGTGAGTTGCATTGCTACTAACCCTTCACACCCCCACCTCACCCCAGAGAGCCCCACAGTTCCTCTTGCATAGCAGGACAATGTGATAATATGTATATCTCTATATTTAGTCAACACAACTATATTTATTTTCTCTTATGTGTGTTGTAACACACATAAGAGAAAATAAATATAGTTGTGGTGACTAAATATAGAGATATACATATTATCACATTGTATTATACCACACAATGGGGATGACACACCTCAGCATAGCAGGAGATTCAGCCCC
>Ga0123355_10017015_pt1 | contig 11477 bp, 10 predicted proteins | sample TergutEmb28metaG_3_FD_89872 | JGI IMG/M metagenome (GOLD analysis project Ga0123355, IMG submission 89872) | Embiratermes neotenicus P1 segment gut microbial communities from Petit-Saut dam, French Guiana - Emb289 P1 | ecosystem: Host-associated > Arthropoda: Insects > Digestive system > Gut ...
AAAAAAAACACACCTAAAGTTGTTTGTTTCTTGTTGTTTATTTAATTTGAAATAAAAGAAAAAAAAAAAAAAAAAGGGTGGTTTTTTGTTTGTGGTGGGGGGTGGGGTGGTTGGGGGGGGGGGGGGGGGGGGGGGGGGGGGGGGTGGTTGGCATGCATTTGGGAATGGAAGTAGATTTTGTGAAGCAGATTCTTCTGTTTTTTCCTGAGCTAATATGTGATACACATAACAATTTTGAGTAAGAGAAAGTAAACTCTTTTCTTCTCTGTTTGCAGGGAAGACTCCAAAGGGTGTGAAGAAAAAGCCTCGTAGAAGGCATAAGAAAGGGAAGGGTTCTCCGAGTGGTTTGGGCCCAAATAAGAAAGGCGCTGGCAATAGTTCCACTGTATCAGCAAGGACTGATGTTACACAAAGTATGCACCTGTCAGATTATACTTGCATACCTGTTGCAGGTACCTGTCAAGTGAAAAAGGATTTGTGTTTGAGTCCCAGGATAAATCTTAGTTTCAAGTGTCTTGTTTATTATAACGTTGTTTGATATATTTATCTGCAGAAAGTGCCTGTTTGCTTTGTCCACACTGAACTGGGTCAGGAGTTTTATCCGAAAACCTGTACATATTTATGGTCTCTGACCATGGTTCGTCTAGTTAATTGAGACAGGTTGTGTTCCTGATGAGGAATTTGCTGAGACTGAAGCAACATTTTGTATGACTGAGACAGGTTGTGTTCTATATGAGGCTGAGCTGAGACCAAAGAAACTGTTTCATATTGTTAAGTGGGTCAGTTGTTAAGTATCGAGTATCAATGTTTAAGAGAGAAATTGTGAATCTTCTTCCTTACAATATCTTGATGTTTGGTTGTAAATGTGTTGCTAAGATAACAGAGGAATATTATAGTTTGTTAAAATAATGATTGCATAGATGAAAATTAGTCATGAATTTAACGTAAAGGGGCAGTAACAGAGCCAACGTGCCTTAAGTGTCTTTCTCTGCGTAAATTCCCTGGCTTCATGACTAAGAGTGAAGATACTGGTGCTTACTGAGATTAACCCTTTGACACCTAACGACCACTATAGTGGTCGTACCGCACCACTAACCTCTAAACGTTGCGTTTTATATATTTATTCAACAAATATAGATACTGAATATTTTAAACATGGTCTATACTCACCGTTTTTTCCTCTTCAAAATGCAGTTTGTTTCATAATTCTAATGTATTTGATTCCTGTTTCATTCACATTTTATATACATGGTGTGCTAAGATTTAAAAAAATAATTCCGGCGCCAAAAGGTTAACTTACCAGTGCACGGTCATTGCCTGTGAGTGATTCAGATTGAAACCAGAGCAGCAGCATTTCAGTTTTGGATATAGGTCTCTTATCACACAATTTTGCTTTAACTTGACTTCAAAATTTACACCACATTTTGAATTTATGCGATGATGTTCATTGTAATGCTATTTAGCATAGGTGATGCATGAAAATTTTCAATTTAACGTGATTTGGCATACATGATCTGTGCTCGCACTTTTCTTATGTTGGAGGATAGCAGAGAGTGAGGTCACTGTCACACCATCAATCATGTCCATGGATTGATTATGTTAGTGATATAATCACACAGCTCATCTAGTTTCCTCTCCTACAGCATTGACTTTTCTTACCAACATGAGTGAGAAATGTAAATCTACATCACCTGGTATAGTCCACATGAAAGTGGGTGAAAGACTATCCGTGCTAAAGAGAAATTAGGCGTATTAAGCTGACTTGAAAAATGTGAACAAGTTGTTATGTCATAATGTTAGACTCACTCATTGTAGCATAGGTACAATTTGTGATAATGCTGATAGATTTACGAAGTGCGAATTCAGAAACCAGAGTGTTTGTGTAGCAAGACTACCACAGTCCTATCAGAATGAACAGTACCAAGAACTATAGATATGAGTCTCTTATGTTTTCCTGCATTAGAAATAAATAAATAAATATGTTTTATAGAAATATATGTATACTGTATTTACAGTATACAAGGTATGATCAATAAAAGACTGAATTGAGCGCGCTGTGCCTAGACCAGTGAACAGAACGTACTGCGTCTAGCGGTGCTGAGTAGCGGCAACCGTTGGTAACACAACACTTCTTGCCGCATCACTCTATCACTGCCAGTAAGAGAGCTACAGCCACTGAAGTGAACAAGTGCAGTGACCGGCTTGCGATTTTTTTAGGCAGTGAAAATGAAGGACTTGGAAGAACGTGTGTGTGTGAAATTTTGCTTCAAACTCGGGAAAACTGCTACTGAAACGTGGAAAATGCTTCAACAAGCCTTCAGAGATGAATATATGAGCTGAACGCGGTGTTTTGAGTGGTACAATAGTTTCAAAATAGGAAGAATGTCGATTGATGAAGATCCCCAAAGTGGACGACCTTCCACGTCAACAGACGACGTTCACATCGATGGAGTTCGTGATTTGATTCTCCAGAATCGCCGTTTGACTATCAGAGAGATTGCTGAATATGTAGGCATCAGCTTTGGATCATGCCAAGCAATTCTGACAGAAAAACTCAACTTGCATCGCGTTGCCACAAAATTCGTGCACCATGTGTTGACCGAGGACCAGAAAGCAAACCGTGTTAACATAAGTCAAGAACTGCTTGACCGTGTCAGCGTTGATGAAAACTTCTTGAAAACCATCATAATAGGCAACGAAACCTGGGTTTATGGCTATGACATTGAAACCTAGGCTCAATCATCACAATGGGTGGGGCAAGGATCGCCCTGATCGAAGAAAGCTCGAATGAGTCGATCCAACATGAAGGTGATGTTGGTGGTTTTCTTTGACTGGCAAGGTGTAATCCACTACAGATTTGTTCCATGTGGTCAGACAGTAAACGAGGAGTTTTATGTAGCAGTTCTGAAGCCTTTGAGGGAAGCCGTACGCTGGAAGAGGCCTCACTTGTGGACGAACCAGAGTTGGGTGTTCACCACGACAATGCACCAGCTCACTCATTCCTTGTGCACAATTTTCTGGCAAAAAATAAAATGACTGTTTTACCCCAGCCACCCTACTCTCCAGATTTGGTTCCAGCGGACCTCTTTCTGTTTCCAAAGTTGAAGTCTACCTTGAAAGGACGCCGTTTTGACACATTTGATGAGATCCAGAAAAATTCGATGAAGGAGTTGTTCGCCATTCCAAAAGAAGCGTTCCAAAGTTGGCAGAAACGTTGGGAGCAGTGTGTTGCTAGCAAAGGAAACTACTTTGAAGGCGACAAACTTGAATAAGTTGTATCTATCAACATACAGCTTTTATTACAACAGTCCAGTCTTTTATTGATCATACCTTGTATATGTACTCTACAGGTCTGTGTGTCCACTACTGGTATAGTCATACTCTGTGTAGGATGAGATAGTCAATCCCATAACCCTCATGAAATACAGTGTTCAGGTTGGAATTTTCAGTTCGATTTGTGCAGTTTTGATTTGTGTATCTTTTGCAGGAACATATCCCTGACGTAAAATAGACCTGCTTGTGTATGTCCTTTCAGTAAGAATTTGTTGTTGGATATATCACTTTCACATTCATGGTATTCCTTGATGTTTCTGCTGATACGATGCACATTTTGTTTTGCAAATAAGTAATTTGTACTTCTGGCCATACCTATAATTCAGTTTTATTCTGTGATTGTCATTGTTATCTTGTTGAAAATTGGTAACTGGCAAAGTTCATGTAATTGTTTAGCAGCAGGGATGTCTGCTAGCTCTAAAACCAGTGGATCGTCTAATGAGCACATGCTTAGAGAACCTGCTCAAGCAACAAAGCTTGCTGCATTAGATAGCAGTGCGGATGGTTTACCAAAGGAAGGTAGCAATGGTCTCCCAGGACCTGGACGGGAACCCGAAATGGGACAGGAGCCAGCTGGTCCCGATCAGTCTCTCCCCATTTCCTCGGAACCTGGTAGTGTGCAACAGCCTCCTATGCCTCGGGAGAGAACTGCCACGTCTTACATTAATGTGAGTTGTTGAATAGGTGTTCTATATAAACCATAACTTTTCCTTCCTGTATACCACTGTACAAAGTATGGCAAAACATGCTGACTGTAGGCTGTCTAGTGCTGCAGCTCACATATGTGCTTGTTTCAAGGTCATTCTCACTTTTGTTTAGTTTCAGTATGCTGTAGTCAGTAATTATCCAAGAAATTTAATGTTAATGGACTGCACAGGGTCATTACCATTGGCAGTATCCTTATTTTAAAGTGATTCAGTTCAGTGTAGATCCCAAAACCTAGAATCCATATTAATCCTTGTCATATTAAATTTGATCTCCCTCATGTACTGCTCAAGTTTTATTTGGTATTAGTGATTCCATTACTGTCAGAGATCATTATTAATAAAGGGCAAAATAAAATTTTTATACATCAAGAAACAGTCAATCAAAAATTATATTGCGTCCATGCACTCTTGGGTAATGAATGGGGAAATAGCTGGTTCCTTATTGTAAATGCAGTTAACAGTTACCTAAAGGAGGAGTTTAATATCAAAGCTGATTATCTGGAAAAAAAAATATATGTTCAGCAGAAGTATAGGGGTCTTTGTTGTCGTCGTCATCATCATCATCATGTCACACATCTCAGCATCTGCCCACTGGGAAGTTCATCACCTATCCTAGATAGTTGATGGGATTAGAGTCTCTCTGGGAAAGGAGTCACCTTATCGCCTAAGATTAAAGAGTGTGTCCTAGAAATTTGTGTACTGTATGATATGTAATAGTAATGCCTTTTGTCCCACACGTAAGATGTTTTTGTTATAAGTATATATCCTCAATATATTTTAGGAAGTTTTTGGCGATCACTCATTCTACTCGGGTAATTAAGGTGCATATAAGTATGTTGTTAAGCTTCCAGATATTTTTGAATTCCAGGGCCGCATTTTCATATTTCCTAATTTTCTCTGCCTTAGCATTGGAAAGGTTGTGGGTCATGGGAACCATTATATCTGTTACAAATGCTGCTTTATTCTCCCTGTTGAATATTATATCAGGTCTGTTGAAGTGTGCCATTCCATCAGTTATAATAGGCCTGTTCCAATATTAAATCACATTACCTGATTCCAGCACCAGTTCTGGCTTGTATCTACAGTACAGTGGAGAATTTCTGTTGAGTACCTTGTACTCTCTTGGTTAATTATTTTTGTCAGTTGGTTGTCTCTCCCAAGATACGCAGTTTCAGATAGTGATGAGCTCCAAGCCATTACATGTTAACTTGTTTTGCCCTCTTTATCACATTTTCTACATCTGTTGGTCACTTAATATTTCTAAGCAGTGCTACTAATAGTTGCTGGTTTTGATTATCTAGTTCTGGATGGCGACTGCAAAACCTTCTGTCTCAGAATAGGTATAGCCTGCAGAAAGCCACAGTAGGGAGGATTCTTCATCCCTGTGTTTTTCCTGTAGTAAGTTTGGGAATTTTCTATGAAGGGTTTTTGTTTTCGAGGTATTCAGATCTTGTATTATTGTTACATTACTACCACTACTGTGGGCTGGGTAGCGTAGTCTGTATAGAGACTGGCTACTGGATGGTCCGCAGATCAAATCCCGGTGGGGCCGATATTTTCCACACCTGTCCATTGGTGTTTTGTTTTTGAAACCATTTCCTTACTGCAGACTTCACCTCTTCATCATAGCTGAAGCGCTGGCCCTTCAAGTGTTCCTTTAATTTTTGGAACAGGTTGAAATCACTTGGAGCCAGATCTGGAAAAGTCCAGTTGTTGAATTTCATCTCTTGTTGCTGCACTTGTGTGAGGCCTGGCATCGTGTTGAAGTGTTTCATATCTTATTCCAGTCTGTTTGATTCTTCTTTTTAATGCAGTAAGAGTTGTAATGTAACATTGAGTGTTTATTATTGTTTCTTTTTCAAGAAAGTCTGCAAGAGCAACACGTTCCAAATTCCAAAAAACAGTCAACATTACCTTTCCAGCCCGAGGCCTGTGTTTTGAATTTTTTCAGCTGAGGTGATTCCTTATGGCGGTATTCTATGGACTGCCTTTTGTTCTGGACCCAAGAAGTCCTCACCTTTTTCAAAACATTCCAGGAGTTCCCGAGAAATGCAAACTCTTTCGGCTTTCATTTTGTCAGACAGCATGTGTGGTACCCATCGGGCACAAACTTTTCAGAATCCAAGAACACCAATAATGTGTCCCACACTCTTCTTAGAAATTCCTAATGCAATGGCAATTTCTTTTTTGTTTGATGCGACCATTTCCACGGATCATTTCTTCAACGCGATCTTGATGAAGCTTATCACTTGCAGTCACAGGCCTTCCACTTCGTGTTTTGTCACTCAAATCTTCTTGCCCCAATTCTCCATCTTTGAACTTCCTTACCCAGCATCTTACTGTACTCACATCAACACACTAATCACCATAAATGGCTTGCATTCACCTGTGAATTTCAACTGGAGGAACTTTTTCCGTGGTTAAGAATTCAATAACTGCACGCTGTTTGAAACATAAGTCTGAATACTCTTCCATTTTGATGTGCAGTGGGTGAGGACTGTAAACATCTGTGTGTTAAAGGTGAAGTATGGTGGAAGAGAGAGACCATGCAACTACACAGAACCAGTTTTATCGAGATATGTCTAATATAAATAAAAATATTACAGTGGAGGCAAAACTTATCAGCCCACCTACATACTTTCCAAACTTAAATTTCCCTTTTGCTTAATATTTTAATATCTTATGCAGAAATTTATCCATGTATTATTTTAAATTTCATCTGTATTATGTACATTCTGTTATTGTTATTTTTGTCATAATTTTTTTCACTTGTTTTACAGCCCAGAAGTTTGTATCTTGCAGATGAGTTAAAGTTCTAACATTCACATTATTGTACCCATTTTTTTTTTCTGCACAGATCTGCATTCTCTTGTAACATACCTCAAATCTGTGAGGCCACCATTATTTACTCAGCATGCATGCAGATGTTCATTTAATACAGTAGACCATACAGTAGTAAATCTAAATGACCCTTTTTCTGCTAAAATATTAAAATGTAATGTATGAAGGACATGAAATTGATGGGTTTGATAGTCAAGTGGAACTAAATCTAACCCTTCAAGCCAGTATTTCAATGGGGCTGAGTCCTCTTTGCAAGCGAGGTTTAAATTTGGCTTCCTGGTGTAGGGAATGTAACTGTACATCAAACCGCCAGAGGAAAAAGCTGTTAAGGAATGTACGTGTGTACATCAAATGAGCTTGAAGGTTTAAATTACATTTTTCAGTATTTGTAGCATTATTGGACTGACTTTTCTTTCATAAAATTTTCACCTTTGAACGTTTATCTTCTGCAGTTCATGGTGCTTGCATTTCACTGTATGAACCACTTGGCAAATTTTACAAGTCTTTTATTTGCCCAAGAATTGCTACTTGATTCTGGCATGCAGCTCATGTCATGCAAGATCTTTAAATTGTGGTTGAAAGTGTATAAGCAGATAGTAACATTTGTTGAGGAAATTGAGAATCCACATTATTCTGACTGCCCCTACTTATTCATTTTACAATGATTTCCAGTCAACTGCTGCAAGTGGAAAACTAATTCCAAGACTGGTGGATGCAACAGGCAGTGTAGGTGAACCTGGTGAACTAATTCCAGCAGAGTGGAATGTGTTTGATGTGGCGCAATTTCTGCGAGTCAATGACTGTGCAGCGTATTGTGACAGTTTCAGTCGAAGGGTGAGTGAATATTTATTTAATGGGAGGGAAATTTGCCTGTTAGATTTGTCCTGTGCGTGCATGTCTTAGTAACTTGGTTCAAACAGCACAGATTTTTTTTCAAAATTTGTATGAGAGACCTGCACAAAATTTTGTGTAGTCATTTTGAGTTTGGTAACAGCCCTTTCTGTGGCTTTTTGTACTGCAGTGATGCTGTTAGAACCTCTGACTGTGTAGTATTGATTGATTATATGCAAGTGGGTGATGAATTGTAAGGGATGTGGTAGGAAGCAGTTGTGGCCTAATTGAAGATAGTGTACTGGTATTTTCCAGGAGAGAATGAGGAAACCCATGAAAACCTGAAATGGGGATAGATAGTGTCCTGGCTGAGATGTGAAATTGGCATCTTCAGACCAACAAATCACAAGTTTTACTGCTGGAGCCAGTTTGCTCAGTTATCCCTTTGCCCTTTTCTTTTAAACCATTAGTGTGCAGTGCTATTAGCCTAATGTTTTTGCAAGTATTTAAAGTTTAAATGTAGGACATTTCGTTGGACCTAATGGAACGCTTTATTTGGTGACCTTTGACCAACTTTGTAGAAACTTTGTATGCAAGGATTATATGACAGTTGCCTTGTTTAAAGTTTCTTTAAATTCTCGTATGGCCCTGAGTGGAGTTACTCTGAGCTCTTTTACAGATTTGAGAGTTTAATTCATTTCTCTGCCTCCACAACAGAGATATATCCTGATAAATTGAATACACCTTCATAAACTCACTCCCAGAGAGCACAGCTGTCGGTTGGTACTCTAGTCAAATGGCAAGATTATAACAATGTGTATTTGCCTGTTTCCAACCTTTACCTATCATGAACTGGAGGTGTTAATTGGCCGCTTAATTATAGGCCATTTTGCTAAACTGCAGAAGTCAAAATTTAAGTTGCATGAAGATGAATTGTGTTAAGTCTCAAAAACATGCTGTAAGAAGAGGCATATACAGGACTTTCTACCATTGCTGTAGTGTGGAATCTTGTGTTGTGGGAGAGGTTTATCATGGCATTTATTTGGATCACCAAGAGATCTATTTTCCAAATGGTGCATAACACAAATACATGATAGAATTGGTTTTTGTTAGGCTTGACATAATACAGTCTTTATTATAGTTTGTGAGTAGCCCTTCGTGATCAATTTGGACATTTAAATTCTAGTGTGTCTGTTATGTATTATATGAGTATTGTATGAATCAGAATAGTTTACATTATGAAATACACAGTATTTTTTGGATAAAAAAAGTGGAGATTGTGCAGTATATCTCATAAAATTCAGTAAGTTTGTTTGTTGACTAAACATATGACATGCCATTGCTGAGGGGTAGCAGTATTCCCATCTTATATATAGGATGCACTTTGGCTGAAGGTAGTCATTGAAATTCTGCCTTAAAAAGGAACTGTTTTCACACTTTGCATGAAGAGAGGGGCCAGGCCACAATGGTGAAGACTATAGCTGGATGATTTGGCTCTTTTAGATCTGAAAACCAAATTCATAGTAAAGCACAGAAAAGAGTTTCTCTTTCTCACACTCCCATTGGTTATTTGGAGAGTGCCTTACAAAAACTCTGCTCCCATTCCTCAGCACCTGCATGTCTTGTGTCATTTCATGTTTGTTTACCAGCTCTGGTAGCCTCTTCTACAGAATGGTTGAGAAAAAGTGAATGGAACTGAGGTAATTATGCATTCTGTTTTTTTGTGTTTCAGAAAATCGATGGTAAAGCGCTTCTTACACTTACCAAAGATCAGATCATTGATCTGACTGGGATGAAAGTTGGACCTTCTTTGAAAATTTATGATCTGATACAGCAACTTAAGATCAAAATCAATCCAGCTCAGGAGAGAATGAAAGCCAGTTTAAAGAAACTGTTATAGTGCTTCATTTTCATTCATAAATATTACATTTGCTGCCTTCGTTGTACCTTAAGTCTCATAGTGTATGTGCGTGTGCATATGTATGTGTATGTGGATGAGTGTATTTCTGCATGGGAGTCTTTGCATCTTACATGAACTGACAAGTTGTCATAACAGAACAGTAGTATTGTTTACATAGTGACACCAAATTTAAATTTGTGATGGCTTAATATAACTAATTACATAGTGCTGGGAGACTGTGTGTATGTGTGTGTGTTGGGGGGGGGGAGTATGCAAGTGCGTTTTCATGTGTGGACAGAAGTGTCTGGTTGGTGCTCCTCCTCATTGCAACGTGACCCACAGTGCATTGGTTCTCAGAGGTACAGTCTAGAAAACTCAGTGTTTTGGAACCACATTGTGAGCCACAAGTCTTAACATCTTGCAACAGTTCATGTGACATAACTGAGGAAGCCTATGGTTAGTTAACATAGTTATTTTGATAATGTAATGTAGACCCATGTAGAGTCAATTGTCACATATTAACACTTCCATGTATGTGGAGTTTGCATCACTCTGTACATAATCTGCATTACTGTGTGTGTGTATATATATATGATCTATATAGACTGGCTGTACATGCATATTTAGTTTACATTTTAAGTAGGTTGTAATAATTTGTTTCAATATTTATTTCTAATGATTGAGTCTTTTGACCACAGATTTAGTTGGTTATGTTAAGTTGTACATGTGTTGAGTCTAGCGTTCCTAGTCTTGTCATTTGTGAAAACCTTGACCCTCTCTGCAGAGAGAGGAAGCATATCTTCAGAAATTTGATTGAAGCTAGTTGAAGTAGAAGCGTTTAATTTCAGGTTGTTGTGGTTAGATGTAATCACACAAAGAAAATGGTTTGGAGTGATGGTATGCATTGTCACACAGAATGGTGCTGCAACGTGGAATAGGTAATCTCACTTTGGGGGTTTCAGTGAAGGAGAGAAACTAAGGTTTTAAAATCTCTTTGTATGCAGAAACTTAAATGATCTTTTGACATTACTGTGATTTTTTATGGGGAAAGAATGTTTCCCATCCTCATGTAAGACTGTATGTTCATGTAAACAGGCCAGAGTCTATTGTTCTAGATATGCTAGTGACCACTGGTCACTGCTCTAGCAAAGGTGCTCTTCTGTCCTCGTTTTCTTAAGTAAGCACTTGACATTTTAATGGGTTTCTTGCCCAGAAGTGACCTTTTGGGCATGACATTGTTAATAATCTCGTAATCTCCTGTATGCATAGTATGCTTGGAATTGTATGCTGAAGAATTAATGGTTGATTGTTGCCACACATCATATATGATAGGTGCAAAAGTATGTGTTGTATGGCAGTATATTAAACCATATTCTCTCTCAGTGATTAATGTTGCTTAACAGTACATTTTGACACCTATAGCCTTATTCATTCTACGATTAAGCTAAGACAAACTTCGACATTGTAATCGAGTGTCCAGGCTAATGGAGTAATTTTTTTTTGCAATTGTCAGTTGTGCCATTGCAGGCAGAAGTAGGAAAGCAATAGCACAGCTGGAATAATTGTTTTGTGTTGTTTCATGCAGTACTGTTCTGATACTTCATACCAGGCAGAGTAATTGGTCCAAGAAATATTGGCTGTATAATGAAAGGATGTGTTTTTACCTGTCCATGAACTTACTTGTGAGTTTTTATATCTGCATTTGTCTCAGAAATGCAGGTCCCATGAATACCAAGTCATGCTACTAGTACTGACTGTAAAGCACTCAAGTGGGGGGGGGGGGGGGGGGAATTTTTTTAGGGGTTGATATTTAAAAAAAAAAAAAAAAAAAATTGTAGGGGGGGTGGGTGGGGGGAAAATTTTTA
>Ga0123355_10017016_pt1 | contig 11477 bp, 4 predicted proteins | sample TergutEmb28metaG_3_FD_89872 | JGI IMG/M metagenome (GOLD analysis project Ga0123355, IMG submission 89872) | Embiratermes neotenicus P1 segment gut microbial communities from Petit-Saut dam, French Guiana - Emb289 P1 | ecosystem: Host-associated > Arthropoda: Insects > Digestive system > Gut ...
TAATGTTTCATGTATGATATGAGTCAGATGGGGATATAACTAGAATGCTGAGGAGGGGGGGGGGGGGGGATGGGCTGTAAGTCGACCATGGTTAATAGGAACTTTAGTTTACGAAGAAGTCGAGTTAGAAAGAGGGTAAATATTAGTATGAAACACTCGTTAATATACATACACCCCTTTACCCCACTCTCACAATTTTTTTTTTTAATTTGCCCCTCTTCAACTCGGTAAAATAAGGTATAGGTAAATTTCACTCCATGAAAGGCCTCGAAGGCCCATAGGGGGAGTAGAGGTATAGTTCTACTCTTTCTTTAACCTCGGAGCTAGATGGGGTTGGGTGGTCAACGCCACACTCCAGCCGCTTTACCCCCGGCAAAGACCCGGTACCCATTTTATAGGAGGCTGGGTGGGCCCCAGGGCCGGTCTGGACGGTGCGGAATATCTCGCACCTACTGGGATACGATCCCCGAACCGTCCAGCCTGTAGCGAGTCGCTATACCGACTGCGCTATCCCGGCCTTCCTCTTCAACTCAGTAGGAAAAACAACTATTCTTAAGTAGGAAAAATGTTGGAGCGGCATTTGCCCCCCTTCCCAAGTTACACCTGCGCTGAACTTCATAAAGACGGGTGCGATTATTCATGGCAGTTGCTTTGACCGCTGTCAGTTTTCTTGACTGTGTTTAATATACACAAGATTTCTGAAGTTGCTTTAGTCACGTCTTCAAGAGACTTGTTGCAGCAGTACTAATTTCTATGATTTTTACTTTCTATACAAGACAGGTGATGAACACATAACGTAATACTGAGGCGCGTTCGCGTAACCATTTTTTCTATGGAAAAGCAGTAAGTATTGCGTATTCTGATTCGGTGCCTGTATCCTCAATTATCAACCATGCAAAGCGCATACGTCGTATTATATTGTATTCCGTGACACATCTGGCTCACCGTATTTTTCCACTTTATCTCACAAAGGGCACGATTTTCGGAAAATTTTATTACGTATGCAATATATATATACATATATATATATATATATTATTACTTTCAGATAAGACATTCCCGTTGTGTTGTGTAGAATTATACAATACAGATCGAATTTGTTTTAGACTATATTCTGCTTATATTGTATGAATGTATTTTATTTTCTCCACAACGTTTGTCTGAAACATTTATCACCCTAAGAAGAATTCAGTGAGATGTTACTACAAATGTTCATGTGTTGAGTACCTGTTACTCTAGTCACGTTTTAATGAAACTTGGATTTTCTCAACAAATTCTAAAAAAATGCTCAAATATCAAATTTCAAGACAATTCTTCCATTGAGGGATGAGTCATTCCATGCGGACAGACAGACAGACAGACATGACGAAGCTAATAGTCGCTTTTCACAATTTTGTGAAGGCTTCTAATAAGTAACAGAATTCTTAACATTTTGCAGAATCCCCTGAATACTAGCCTGATGTGCCAATACAAACGTATTTTATTCTAATGCAGTAACACATTTGTACACATTCATAATATAAGTTATTATTGTCGTATATAAAAAAATTAAAACACTAAGTAATATCTGTCAACAGCCATTGTTTAAAGACAGGAATACATCAATGCAGACAGTGAGCGCTGTGAGATGGGAAAAAATAGGCGTTCCAAATTGTTACAGAATTGAAATTGTGGGAGACATAAATAAGCGTAACGCAGTGTATAGAATGGTAACTTGTAGGATTGCAGGAGTATATATGGGAACTATTAAATTGTAGACTTATTTTGTTTGTGACTTTACGTAATAGTTTATTGCGAAGGCGTGACGTACATACTTTGTTTTGTATAATTGTCATTTTTTTTGTCGGCGATTAATACAAACGTCATGCTTTCCTCCGCGTTTCTTGGAAGCAGTATACTTTCCATGTTTATTCAGACAGGCTCAAATTCGGAGTACAACAGAAGCATTCCAGAAAGCAATATATTGAATAAAACAAAACACAAACAGAGTAAATGTCCGTGACTTGTCAAGTGACCAAAGACATCTTCACTGCTATGTCCAAGTCTTACATTCAACCCCGAACATTCTCCCACATATATTTAGTAAAATGAATATATTGTCCCACTTGAATATTTAAGGAAGACAGTATATAACTTAGAGTGACAGTAGGAGAATTTTGTACCAGAGAAGCAAATTTGTTATATCTGCAGGAACCCCAGAAATCATTTTTGCTTACTTTTCTATTGCTATTGCAAATGGCGATCCAAAGAAGAAGCCGACAAAGGACCATGCGGTCTGAGTTTCTTTCCGTTTTGCTTCATCGACTGTTCGAATCGCGCTCAAGACATGAATATACACCTACGGCTTTATGTGCTTTTTCATCTTTTACAGGCAGCAAGCTTACAGTGATCTAGCGTCTAAAGACTACAACTGTATAAAATATTCGGTAATTCAGAAACAAATTATGAATCTAACAAACCAGAGAGTCCAATTCTTTGAAGCTGAGAGAAGCACAGATTGTTCATTTTATCCGACTAATATCTTTTGTCAATTCCCGCCTCTATTCCGCGCGTCCGTTTCAGCAGTCGGCTGAGTAGGCTGTCTTAATACGCTGAGCCATGCGGCAGTAAGTGGCCGATGACAGTTGTCAGATAAAATAACGAACCTGTATTAGCGTGTATTCTTTACTGTGTGCGCTATGTACAAACTTTTATTTTCTTGTGAAGCGTTCAGGCACCACGAGTGATATTTTTGTTTAATTAATGAACTAAGGTAATATCTGTTAGCCCCATTCATGTGAATATACCAGTAAAAGGAACATTTTCTTTTTACGTTTTTAAAAATATCCATCACAAGACAAACTTGCGTATGTGAAGCAGTAATTTAAAATCAAATATTAACAACACAATTCAATATCCGATGTGTCCCACGTACCCTAAATGTCCTCCTAAACCTCCTCCATAACCACCCTTCTTAAACCCACCATACTGCTGTCCATGATATCCCCCGTATCCTTGCTGATGTTCTAGAGCTGCTCTATTTCCATAATCGTCGAACGCCTTTTTCTGGCCATAGTCTTCATTATCTCCATAATATTCCTGGTTGCTCTGAGATCCTTTGGCACCGTGCTGTTTATCAGTGGCGTAACCGGAATTGTAATGGCCTTGCTTGCCTTTGGCATCTGAAGCGAAGCCTCCATCTTGCAGGGCTCCTTTGAATGACTTTCCACCCTCATCACCGAAGGCGCCCTGTTGTCCCTGAAAATCGTAGTGGCCACCCTCGTCGTTTGCTTCATCGAAGAATGTTGTTGATTTGGAGGATTCGTCTTTGTGGTGATAATTCTGGTACCCCTTGGTGCTGTGGCCCTTCTTGTGGTCTTGGTTATTTTTCACCTCACTCTGTTTCTTACCTGGAGATAAGAATGAAATAATTACTCGGCAGGTAGCTGGTACTGGCATCCCACCCACTTCCCGAAACACGTAAGATTGAGATACTTAGGGGTACATATATTTTTACAAAAATATAAGAGTCGCCTCAAAATTCTAGGCTCCAGAAGGGCGACATTCAGCAAGCTTTATACAAAGGACCAACAAATATTAGGCTCAAAATAAAGAAATATTATCACTCGGCCTACATGACGCCTGGGATTTGAGCACCCCCGAAGCAAAATATACAGAACAACCATTTCATTTTTGTTTTCATTTCGCAAAATTCTGTCTCCTAAAGTAAAAGGTATATTTGCCCTTATTCTTACTCGTAGTACCTTGGACATATGTGGGTGAAGCGAGGTAAAATCCCAAGCTTTCTTAACTTTGACTCTATATGAAGTTCGTGAACGGTTTCACATGTCGGTCGCTTTGCCTGGGTAATATGACCAACTGTACCCCTTGATAAGACAGTATATAAGCCCCATAGACGGTCTGGACTTCTGTCAAAGAACAAATTTGTGATTCTCCCCTGAAGTAAATTGTGGTAGTCCTGCCCGTCAGTGGTTACATACTGAGTGAGTGACAGGTTACTGATGCTTGTACGTTGAGGGTAAAACAGAAGTTACATATGTATAGTAAAGTGTGTTGAGGACATTATCATGGCCTAACAGTAATTAGAACTAAGTTGGTACTAATTAAAACTGGTCACCTTCCACTCAGAAGCCAGGAGTATCGCCCATTGGGTCAATTTGCTCAGCTCCACATACACTTGTCAGTTCAGAGTGAATTTGGATGAAGTTCGCAGAGTAACGTTAACATTTCTAATGAGATGCTAATGAAAGTGTGCATCTAGTCACAGTCAGCACCTTGTTTCTCATATGATGTGCAAAGAGCGCAAAATACAATGCACCTTATCTAATATATACTGAAAATTCCTTTCTTACACTTGACGAGGTTAAATCGCGGCTTCTTACATCTTTAGCGTTTTCAATTTACGGCAACAAACTTGTCTAACTACCTATGCAAGCCATGAACTATTGTGGCCTGCACGTGTGAAAGGCATACTCTTCTCTTGACCCGAACAGTGCAAAAATAACCTCTCGTGCCATTTTGAGATTCGACCTCGTAATTTCGGGATTTACATTCGCTAGTTCTTTCACTGGACATCTATCACAGGACAGCTGGCAATACGAATTCTGATTTGAATTCGGGAGGGGTCAGGTTCGAATCTCTGCCACGTCATTCCCTATCCTTACAATTTTCTCCTAGTGTCAATTCTTCCAGACGTGTTTTGAAATAAACGTGATTTCAAACTTCCGCCAAGATTTAGATGAGAGCTGCACACTTATGGGTCATTACACGTCGTGTAGTGGTAAATTATTACCGATGTTTCGGAACAACATATCGGGCCCGTTTTGGGTCTCTGAAGATGGGACCGTTAGGTTGTCCCGAAACGCTGTTAAGGATTTACCAATACACGCTGCGTAGCAACCCAGAAGAGTGCAGATCTCAACGTCTTTAATGTGTTACAATTTTATCCTCCCAAACTTTTTCACATTCTCGAAACATAACCAGTCAATTATATCAGTCAATGCTGCATAACAGGATTATCTGCAGTCGACAGAAAGGGATTTAGATTAAATACCAAAATAAAATGCGTTAGTATACGAAATTTTATTGGTATCCGATTTGTAGTATAAAAAAGACAGGCAAGGTAAGTATAACGTAATATTAAGGCGCGTTCGCGTAACCATTGTTGCTGTAGAAAAGCCATAAGTATTATATATTATGATTCTGTGCCTGTAGCTTCATTTATCCAGCATACAAAGCGCATGAGCCGTGTTATATTGTCATTTGTGGCGTGTCCGACTGTAACATTTTGCCACATTATCTCATAAACGGCACGATTTTCGGGGGGAAAAATTGTTGAACATAAAATGTAAAAGGTAAAGCAGTTCCGTTACATGCCTGTAGTGGCCCAGAGGGTTCCAGGAAGTTAAGGTTCCAAGATTTCATGACAATGGCACAGGATGGTGGTAAGGTTGTCAGCCTTACGCACCGGCCGCTTTTACCCCAGGAAATATTCCTGGTACCCATTTCTGTTAGAGGCTGAGTCGACTCCAGGGCCATAGAGCGATCGGAAGGATTATGTCAATGAAAAATTACAGTGACACCATCTGGAATCGAACCAGCGACCTTCCTCTTTGTAGCATAGCACCTTAACCACTGAGCTACCGCGGTCCCCAAACAAAAAATGTATGTTTTGATTTTCTCTACAATTTTTGTCTGAAACGTTTTTAATCCTGATAAGAATTCAGCGAGATACGTAAAGTCATCAGAAATTTAAATAGGCCTTCAGGTAAAGTAGTAGCCATTTTTTCCACATTTTAGTGAAAACTGAACTTTGGAAAAATACTCAAACATAAAATTTCATGAAAATTCGTCCAGTGGCAGCCGAGTTGTTCCAAGCGGACAGACGGACAGATAGACAAGACGTAGCTTTTTGCGTGTTTGCGAATGCTAAAATGACCGTCAATGATATTCCTAATATTATATATATTGGCCACATGTTAGTTCGAAATAAGATACAATATAATTTAACTTAATCCAGTACGAAAGTTTTTTTTTTCTGTCATTTTCCATAAATATATTAACCGCACAATTGGAGTACATTTTCCCGAAAGCTTTGTACACGAAGCATGAGAAAAAGTTGCTCTCTCCTGGGATATACTGCTACGTAGTCTGGTGTACATAAGTCACGGTTTCGGAGTGACCTCCTTTCTCCACAGTTAGGACAGAAGTAGCGGTAGTAGTTTCTACTGCAACACTTACCGGATTACAGTCAGTATAGCCGTCAGAACCTCCCAACTTCACAACGCAGGCCCTACAAATACACTACATTAGCCTTTACGTTTTTTGCTACTTACTTTTACAAGAAATTTCCCCATTCCAAAATAATAAACCTTATTACTTTACAAATTTAACGTTTGTATTTACTAAGTTTGTATTTAGCGAAATGTAAACAGGTGTGGCAACGTGTGTAGCTTACATTGCAAAGACGTATTGGCATTTGAATAAATAGAGACCAACTTGATGTCACTTGCTTTATTATTTCATTATCTAATGCTCAACATGTTTCGGATGTTAATGCATCCATCCTCAGGAGCTTGCGACTTATTTGTTGAGTTATTTCATTGGTTGTATTGCTCTGGTTCGATGTGTGTTGGTGTTACGTTGTGGTTTGGCTGGGGTGGTGTGGAATCCATATTCAGGCGGAAGCACTGCTTCAGTCTGCATACGGATACCACATCACGGATACCACACCACCCCAGCTAAACCACAACGTAACACCAAAACACATCGAACCAGAGCAATACAACCCATGAAATAACTCAACAAATAAGTCGCAAGCTCTTGATGATGGATGTATTAACATCCGAAACATGTTGAGCATTAAATAATGAAACAATAAAGCAAGTGACATCAAGTTGGTCTCTCTATATTCAACTATCAAGATGATGCACGGTCCAATAAACATAAGATTCGCGTATTGGCATATTGTCTTCCTGTATACGTGTATTCATCTTTAATAGATTTTATTTAATTACTTGAAACCGTCTTTTTATGAAGAGAATGTACATGCGCCTTGTGTTTATCGCACTGGCTCTTCCAACTTTTCACTAAAATTTGCGTATTTATTCATCTTTTGATTTTTTTTTTAGGTTTTTGGCTAAGTTGATATTTTTTACGTAAAGTATATGCTGATGTGTAATATGAGGAATGGTGAAAATACAGAAAGTAAAGGAGTGAGGGCTGCAAATCATAATTGAGTTTTACGTAATGACAATTTTTGTGCTTTAATGTCGGTAAATTCTGTATCTAAGAGACACGAGGAAATTGAATTTTGCGTAATGTTGATTAAAATTTCTTATTTAGGTATTCTGGATTAAAATAAATACTTACGTTACTAGTGAGAACTTCTCTTTTGGTATTCTTGTATCGATTGATGTACATGGGCTGACTGACTGACTGGCAGACTGACAGGTAATGTCTTTAGGAAAGACATCCCGTTGTATTGAAGATACACAAAGTAAGGGGTGAAGGTCGTCGAGTCAATGGCAACATACCACAGGGTCTTCACTTTCACCCGGAAATACTAGACATCGATTTTATCTTTTAATAATTCACTTTTAAACCTACATTTTTATTACTTTGTATGAAACCCGTTTTTACTCAGAAAAGTTTAATAAATACGGCTTATCTGACAGAACACCCCCCCCCCCCCGGGGGATTATAATCTCAGTAAAGGTAAGCAACAAACCCTCAGTCAAGCACATACCTATGTTTTCTCGTGGCTACATGTTTCCGATTGAATCAATTAACCATCGGGCCTTACGAGATAAAACATCAAGTATAAAGCGGCTATTATCAGCCAGTCAGGCCTGCCGCATCAACCGTTACAAAACACGTGATTGAATTAAACCTTAGTAATTGGCCAACTTAATACACACATTTTTGTTTTATAATAAACGTATTATAAAACAAGAATTTGGGCATCAAGTTGGCCAGTTACTAGGATTATACTGAGATGCACGGTCAACAAAACACCAAAAAATGAATTATATCTGTTATTTTAACACGTAAATCCCCGATGATGGATTGATTTAATCCGAAACATATTGTCACCGGAAAAAAAATATAAGTTAATGTTTCTCTAACGATTTTTCGTTTAGCTTTGTTGCAATACGGCTTATCTTATCTTGCGAAAATTGTAAATCAAAGATGCGGAATAAGTCCAGCACCAAGAAGACTGCGTACTAGTTACATATTTAGTCGAAACATGTAGCTGGTATGTGATCTAATTATACTGTTTTGTTTCCACTGGATTTATTCTGCGCCTTTGATTTATCCAGGAATTCAACGGGGATAAAGTGTCTAAAGAAATGAGAAATGTAAAGTTGATATCTTAGCTATACCTAATTACCGCCACAGACAATGGTTTAACGTGATATACGTTATGGCTCTTATTTGTTATTCTAATTTCGCCTGATGATGGCTTTTCGTACTTAAGTCGAAACATCTTGCGTATTAAAGTTACGTAATAATGCAACATAAACTTTAGTTGTGACTGATGACCTTCACGCCTTTACCTTGCTGATGTATAACTTCTATCAGGTACGGTAAAAATGAAACTCTCTATAAAATTAAGTGCTTCCAGAGTGAGTTGATCTGTGTTGACATGCAGACATGCAGATGCTGAGAGACTCAGTGGTGCTTGGGAACTGCAATTTCTGGGTTATTGCGCAGCGAGTAGTGAAAATTTGGGATTCTCGAACCCTGAAGGTGGGATCGATAGGTTGTCCCGAAACCTCAGTAAGAAATTACCAATATTCGCTGCGTAATAACCCTTTTATCAGCTACTTCGCGGCGACGGACTGAAATCACGCTTACCGGTGCTTTGCAGCGAAATGCATGTGAAATAGGGTACACTTCTTGGTTGACCCGATTTACACATTGGCTGCGCTTCTCGAAAATAGCGTTTAACGTGAAACATGAATAGGAGACGTGTCCGCCATATAGGCGATGAAAGAAGTTATGTTTAAATTCACGATAACGTATTTTTCGCAGAAAACTTGGCGATTACGTCGTTTGTAATTAATTAAAGGTAGATATATGTAACATCTGAAATGAATCAGACTCCGAACGAACCGCTTCTTTCTCATAACGTGTAACACGGACCGACAAACACTGCACAAATCGGAGAATATACTTACATCTCGCTAGCGATATTCTTACCAGCTTGCCCATAGTTTGAAGCGCCTTCATACGATCCTCCCTTCTCATATTTCTTCTTCTCACCACCTTCATCACCATAGTAGCCAGAACTTTGCTGATTCTGTTTCTGGGCGTCTTCCGCTCCTAAATATCCCTGAGAGTTCTGGGCACCAATTTGACCCTTATGGCCCGCTCCAGCTTCGTATCCCGCTGCTTGGTTCTGGGCTCCTACACCTGACTGCCCTTTGCTGTAACCACTGCCTGCAAGGCTCTTGTGAAGACCTCCAAACCCACCATAACCACCGTAAGGTCCACCTCCATATCCTCCAATAAAACCACCGCCACCGTAGGACCCCACATTCCCAACACCATAGCCGCCCAGACCACCAGCTCCAAGAAAACCTCCTTTGGGCAAGAAACCTACACCACCAATCCCATATCCCATCGGAAAACTTGCTGATGTTTGTAGGTCCCTTGGGGGCCAGGAATGTTGCAGATGATACATCTGCGAGTGCTGTGAGCTCTCCTCTGAAGCTAATGCCATGTTCAGTATCAGCGATAACGTAATAACTGCAACGCGACCCATAAAATTGAAACCAGTCATTATCGCCAGACTTCTGTACATGTTGTGCAGGACACGACAGACGGTTCACTGACGCTCTGTGTATAATTATGCTCTCTATTTATACGAGCTTTTTGATTTCTCACTTCGTTACATTTGTCGGTTGAGTCGTGAAAGATGAAGACATTGTGCTCTGTTTCCATTGTGTTTCAGACGACCTTATAGCAGAGTGGGTCGTTTGAAATTCAGTGACCTTGTGCGCTTTGATTAGATGTTTAATCAATTCATAGTTAACCGTAGCTCCCGGAAATATGGGAGTGGCAGAATAACAGTAAAATTGTACCTTAGGCTCGAAAATTGCCAGCGGTCTTGGGCAAAGTCACAGAGTGATAATGGCCTCTTAGGAAATAGTCGCGTACTGCAGTCCCTTGCCGACGGAGGTTGTGAACATTCCTGACTCCACCTGAAGCATAACCGACTGACCAAGCAATCCACCAAAATCTAAGGGCGCGGTCTTGGGCTTCCTGCAAAACGATATGTTTGTACAGTGCGATCTCATTTCATGCGAATTTGAATCATTTCGATGCAAAATATTAATAAAATGTCGCTTTATGCACAAAATTTGATGTAATTCAAATCCAAAAATTTCCAGTGGCATAAGACCAGTTTTGAACATCAAGTGGAGAGATAGTGCATCCTAATTAGAATCCTGTTGTATCTGCTGCTACTTGGGCTTCCTGCAAAACGATATGTTCAAATCCAAAAATTTCCAGTGGCATAAGACCAGTTTTGAACATCAAGTGGAGAGATAGCGCATCCTAATTAGAATCCTGTTGTATCTGCTGTTACTCCAGTATCGTCTGAACGCAATGATTTTTGTCCAGTTTTGCAAGTAGTCTAACACATTAATTTAAAAAAAAACTGTCATTAAATTAACTTTTATTACTTACTTGTTCATTTATATCTCTCTTTAAAAGCGTATTTAAAAATAAAACCACGCTATGCTTTCCGAGAACTCATCCCCCCTATTTTGCGTTTGTTCCTATGAGAAATTTAGTCTTGAATTATTTTCGAATTATGTGAAATATTCAGGAACCGATACCTCTCATAAAATGTGTCTGCGCTGAACATGTTTTAAGATTACAAACAAATATTAGTTGAGTGTATATTTTAAGATCACAACCAGATATTAGATTTTAAATGAAATGTAACTGTCAATTTTCATGCTCCATGCAGTGTATTAACCTCAGTAGCTGAAGAAAAGGGAGTCCTTGAAAATGTCTTTGAATTCGAAATATTTCGGGCATTATAAAGTGTAAATGAAAGAGATATGGGTTGTATTGGACGGCTATGATCTGTTAATTAAGTGAGTATACAACAGCACATACACGAACATAAACAGTCCTTGCTTCAGTTTAACCAATCGTACAAACCAACCGTGTAACTGGAATGTGCAGACACTTGTTTATAAACACCGGAACAGTATTATGGACTGTGTGTTTACCCTTATATTTTTCTTACATTTACAAAACGTATAGAATAAGCGAAAATATTGTTTTGCGAGGGGGGAGGGGGGGGGGAGGTAGTGTTTACTTACTTACTCCATGGCGCAGAGTCCTTCTTGAGAAGCTAACTGGTTTGCAGCTAGTCAAGAAATTCCCCGCATTTCACGAAACCCGAAGGTTCATTACCGCACTCACAAGCGTCCGCCACCTGTCTCTATCCTGGGCCA
>Ga0123355_10017017_pt1 | contig 11476 bp, 9 predicted proteins | sample TergutEmb28metaG_3_FD_89872 | JGI IMG/M metagenome (GOLD analysis project Ga0123355, IMG submission 89872) | Embiratermes neotenicus P1 segment gut microbial communities from Petit-Saut dam, French Guiana - Emb289 P1 | ecosystem: Host-associated > Arthropoda: Insects > Digestive system > Gut ...
ATCTGGAGGGGATTTTACAGGCTCAATACACATCCAAGTTAATATTTTTTAAAAGTCGTAAAACACCCTCGGATTTCATTAAAGCAAAAAAATTTTTTTGGGCGATAAATATACCCTTTCCACAAGAAAAAATTCCCCCCCCCCCCCACCCAAAAAAAATTGTCTTTTACAAGATGGACGGGGTTTTAAATAATGTAACAAAGCCATTTCGAATAAAAAAATGCTAGAGCACAGACTAGACATTTTGTGAGTTATTTAACGACGTTGTCAGTATTAAAGACTCTACAGTGTTTAACGACAGGGTAAATGATGAAAGGGAAGAGATTTGGGAAAACCCCGGTCGTGACCCAATTAGAGGACTGAAAAAAAAAACTATGAAATCCAGAATCATGGATCTGAGAGACTGGCTGCAAAATATGTTAGTTGGTACCCGTAAGGTTATAGGATGATACAGAATAAGGATACTATTCCACCAGGATGATTCAGCCTATCGATAAACCTAGCATTTTCGTACCAAAGAAAACTAATTCTTCAAGTTTTTTTTCCCCCCGAAATACTAAAAAGCAGGATTCCACGAACAGTAGAAAATTTGGGAGAAAAGTTTCAGTTGACGCTTAGGAAGACAGGAACGTAGAAATAACGACAGAAGCATGAAGCAGAATGCTTTGGACCGAATTCCATTACTTCAAAAATTTTAAATCTTAATTAGGACAATGTAATACATATGTAAATACCATAATCTGTAATACAAACTAACGTTTAGAACTCAATTTAGTCACCCGACCAATTTCAAATTCCCTACACCGATTAATAAATACGATATCGATATAAATGCCATTATCGACAAGGAATTCCGCATCGATTGACAGTCCTAACACACTGATGTCATGCTCACAGTATGTACAGACCGACCCCGAGTGAATAACGAAGTTCAGACCAACTCGACGAACTTCGACCACGCTATAATGGTAACTGATAACGAAACGGGTCAACACACGGCCCAACTACAGCCAGCCTGATGACAACGTCCAGACACCCCCCAACTGTCGCGATGTCGCCACACCAACACGATGCAAACAACTGACGGTTCGCAGACAAGCGTATGATACACCACCATGCAGTTTCAAAGTGTTCTGTTGTACCGTCAACACAACGTATATAAATACATCAATAAGTAACAATAAAGGGTATGAAAATATGCGCACAACTGTCAGAGAGATACCGGCTATTTACTACCGTGAGTGTGACGTCAGACTCTATGACGAACGGAAGAAAACGTGTTTCATATTATACTAACCAAGTAATTTACGGCGAAGTCCTTCAGAACCCGGCAGTCGCTTGGCTGGTCAAGAAATCCCTTCTATAGAACCGGTAGGTTCACTACCGTGTTGACAAGAGATAGCCACTGGCTCTTATCTTCATTTTATTATTGCTCTCCCATTTGCGGCTGGGTTTCCCAAGAGGTCTCTACATTTCAGGTTCCCCACAGCAGTTCTGTATACTGTATACCAATCATCTTTACCACGCGTTACTGCATGCCGAACATGTGGTGAGGAATACAAATTACGAAGCTAATCTTACGCTGTTTCCTCTAGCGTCCTGCTAGTTCCTTCTATTCGAACCAAACGCCCTCTTCAAAACTTGGTCCTCCAACACCCTCAATCTGCACTGTTTCCCTGGTGTGAGAAATTAAGATTCAAAAACATATAGAACAAGAAGTGCGACACAAACTTTTGTGCAATTAAATATTTACGTTTTAAGTAAACAGTTCTGAATGGCGACGGAAAATGTGTGTTTACATCGACGCCCACAAAAGAGCTGAAAGTGGGTAGTATCAGATTATTGCACGCAAAATGCAAAGAACTCCTTGTGCCTAAACATCATGCCATAACGGCAAAGCTCCAGTCACACTTAACCTCAGAATTCGGATGGAGGTGAGTGATCTGCCTCACGATCCAGCGGGGGATACGGCCCAGGTACCCACTGCATACGAGACATACTAGCGGTTCATACCGGGAATCAAACTCCCACCTATCAAGTTAGTGTTAAACTGTATCTACGTTTGCTACAGTCATACGGATTAATAAACGCAAGGCTTTAGACTGTCTGAAAGGTGGGGTAACTTGCCCCCCCCCCCCGACTAACTCCTCTGAGCAGAGTCCTTGAGAAGCTAACAGTTCCTCAGTCAGTAAAAAAAATTTCCCGCATATTACAGCACCCGAAGCTTCATTAGTGTTCAAAACAGGTCGCCACTTGTCCCTGTCTTGAGCCAGATCAGTCCAATCCACGTCCTCCCAACCGATTCCTTTAAGATCCATTTTAATATTATCACCTCATCTACGCCCAGACCAAGTGGACTCCTTCCCTCAGGTTCCTCCCCCTCCGAAACACAATAAAAACATCTCCCCTCCCCCATATGTACCGCATGCACCCTAGTAACATTTGGCGAGTACAGATCGTGAAGTTCCTCATCCTGCAGTCTTAACCAGCCCGTGTTACTTAGTCCATCTCACGCCGAAAATCCTCCGTCTACATTCTTCCCTCAAACAAGTAAGGTACTGAGTATCTCCACATCTCCATTCGAAAAGGTAAGTTGTCTCTGCGCTTAAGCACCTCGCCGTGAAAAGTCGGCAATGGATGGTAGCACGTGGTCATCTTCCGAGACCCGCTGTTTTACACCTCTCGGGGGGGGGGGGCCCATTACCAATTAAAAAGGAGACTGGGTGGGTCCCAAAACCGATATGGACCGTTTGGAGGGGAAAAACAACCTCTACCCCTCCAAAAAATCGAACATAGACTGTATCCACTGAGCTATACCAGCTCCGCGAAGAGTGGCGTTTGCTTTACCGGTCAAGACCTAAGCATACTCACTGCATCAGGAAACTAAATGCGGCGATTTGAAACCTTGCTTGACAATGTCGTGGCGAAATGACATGCCGGGGCTTTCTCCCTACACTTCAGTAATCACTGATGTGCTAATGTAGTGCGGAGGAAACATAAATCGGCGAATTTTATTTCTCAACACGAATTTTACGACGGCCATCTCCGAGCGTCGATATGCACGACTCGTTTATCACTTACGCGGCCCTTGTTCGATCCCCATGAGCAGGAGTCAACAAACTGTCCAAAATTCTTGGAACCACCATTTCCAAATTCTAGATTACAGAACTGTCACATGAAACGAGTTCTGAGGACCCACAATTCTGGAGTGATGCATGAACTTCGAGGCGTTTTTATCTGGCGCATTCTGCCCAGTACCTGTGAACTGATACATTTTTGTGTGGAAAGAAAATAAAATGGAAAGATGCTGCAAAAACTTGGCGCGATCGTACAAAACTGAGACCAGGATTGGTACACCCCTGCCCATGAGTACTATTTCCTTCTTTCAATGTCAATGGTTGAAAAGAAGGCGCATTGTTTATTTCTTTAACACCTTGACTCTGAAGTTCATTTATTGTGTAAACATACACTTGAATTGCAAAACACTCGGATGGAAGGGCCGGTTTGCGTCGTCTTTCAGAATTTTTATGCAGAACTTCAGACGCCATTTAGTTACGGAGTCTTGCAGATGTGATTTCCCGGACAATGCGCAGTAAGCAACATTAAAACGCTAAGGGCCAGTATATCGTAAGGCCGAGGAAACTGGCAGCAATTGATTCTATAACCTATGCACGCGGTTCCTTGAATTAAGTCCTGTTTAGCCTGCAGAAACGTCAAGATTATGCCACTTCTGCCTCCAACACAAGCACGGAAACCAGTTCTAGAAAATAATGTGTCTATCGGACATTCCCAACCGTCGTCAACGCTCTGTAGATCGTGTGGGTCAGGCACACTGATGCACTCGGTTATCTCACTTTCCTTCACTCTCTCGCAACCGCAATGCGTAAAAACTACGGTCAAGAAGGCTGTACCACAACTCGGCATACTGTACGCACAGTATACCCATACAAGTTAGTACATTCAGCTCCTTCGCCAGTCCTACAGACCTCACACCACGATTTAAGTGGGTTATTAATCTCGAGTACTGCCAAACGCGGGACAAAAACAAATCCCAAATATTTCGAGGGATATTTGGAATTCTTTGCGGTATTTCAAAACCTCAATACCTTTATGTATTTATTCTACCAGTTCTCGCGGATCCCCAAATGTTCCACGGATCCCTCGTCTTGAAACAAGTCTGCAGTACGGGTTTCCAAGGTAACGCATGCGGCCACATCTGTACATTACGTATATACCACAAAAAGTACATAATTTCGACGCTTACGTACACTACTTACTGTTATGTTTTCCAAGTGCGGCTCGCAAACCAGCCTAGAATAACGACAGTGGCTATTCGCCATAAAAAGGTCTGACACCCACGGCCAGGACCAGGGCTGGCCAACACGTGGCACTCGTTCACAGGAATTGTTTCAATAATACAATTTAGCACACATAATATTATTCGTCTACAAACATAATATGGCATATTTAACACATAGCAATAAAACAAATGTCGTTGTTTGTAAAGAGCCGCGTTCTAGTTAATCCGATTCCCCTTCCCCCTTTCGACACATGTATAGACAAGCGCGGCCCTCGTGCGAGTCTTTACGAATTATGCGACCCTCCTGTGGTTGCAGTTGGCCAGCCCTGGCTTAAGAATATGACGCGTCGATTAGCAGATACGCCTCAATAGGAGCAGTGGTTGAATGACGACACACACACACACACACACACACACACCCACACACTAAAGGTTAGGATACAGCGTGTCCGAGTGGCATCCAAGTCCAGCATAAATTTTACGTCTGCCCAGATTTACTTGGTAAAACTGCGAGAAGCCTCCGTCAGGACAGTCGGTGTATCTCCCGGGAACCGACGGGCACACCTCTCCGAACGCAAGTGCCTAGTGTTACTGGTTCTGCCAAGTTGCCGAGCATTATCGCACTAAATACGTGCACACCTACACCGCTGTTGACAGGGAACACTACGTAAGACTAATGCATGAAGGCAAGATACTTCCGAAGGCCAGGAGATAGCACGTCATTATGCCAAGAACATACAAAATAAAAGGCTCAGTTTCGTTGGCAAACCAGTGCAGGCCTATGAATATACATTTTGACCGTACAACAGTTCAAAAATTTTTAGTGTGACGGCAGATGTAACAACAATGGTAAAGATTTCCTTGTGCACACCATGACGACATATGGGGGAGTGGTGGTAAAGCTACACTCATTCTTAACGTCAGCACTATATGGGGTTGAGTAGTTACGCTTCACGACCGCGCCTCTTTACCTCTGGAGAATGCGACCCCGGTACCAATGAACCGCGGGTATGGTGGGCCCCGAAACCGGTGTGGGTGCTTTGGAGATGACATAAATCTCCTGCCCTTACGGACATAGAACCACGATTCCTCGGTCTTCCAACCTGTAGCTCAGTACCGACTGAGCTACCCCGACTCCCTCATACGGTGCGCAAGCAGTCGAGTATTTGCGAAAAGCTGTAACACACTAATATTACATCAAAGCAGAAATGAAACAAGATCACATTTCAGGCAGACCCTATGCTTCCTATCTATAGTCCAGAATCTCTTGACCCTGTCTCCTACCTAAGAACATAAGATCAAAATATACCGAATACAGATAAAAATTTCGTTTGTGGTGGAAGGCTGGTCCGAGAAGACCCCGATACATATATACTGAGTACATCTCAGCTGTGCACACACTAAACATCCTATGCAGTTTAAATTTGGTGACGATGTCATCATGGTTGGCGCAGCCTACTGAATCGCGATCAGCAGGCCGGCCCACTGACCGCTATTTCAGGACAGTAGGTACTCAGAATTTAAACACCAAACCAAAAGCCACTAAAATTTCTGGTCGGGTTAATAAAGTTCTCAGTTGCTTATTCTCTACATCATACTCACACATACCAAACAGTACGAAGAACGCCTACGGCATGACCTACGGCCATCAATATAAAACTATCGACGATAAAGACGTAAATGTTGAGCTCTGAAAGCATGTTTCCCTCAACTATCGTCATGGTAAGAGGTTACGATCCCTATTCTTTATCACCATCTACATTCAGTACCAAGTTAAGGGCACGCACATAAACAAATTACATGCAGCCTATCTGTACCGGCTACATGTCTGAAAATACTGTCTCTTATTAAGGACAAGCCCCACATAACGGGCGTACTTTCAAAAATAAAAATGTTTTTTACCCAACAGATGCGGAAGGTAGCGATGGGCTTTTATACTGTTTCATTTCATGTCTGTATTTTATGTATAAAATGCAGTTCTTACAAGGATTGGATTGAATAAAATGTATTTACACCGCTCACAGTACAGTTCGTGCTGATGAACACGTCTCGTATGCTTTCAAATCAGAAGTTCCTGAAATAAATCTACCGCCACAGCTTCGTAACTTTTCTGCAGAATAAGCCATCAGTACGAACAAGGAAAACGAGACACTGAATTAGAACAGGCCACATCGGCGGCCAGTCTACGCTGATGGTATTAATAGACCAAAGATGGGCGAAAACACAGGATCATAAACAAAAAGCACGGCGGATCTTTCGGTTGCCAATAAGGAAAACACACCAGAACTACAAGTAGTACGTATATTCATACGTTCACGTCCAGTTATCAGAATGCAATAGAATATCATACATAGTACGCACACACCGGTAGTCAGCAAATCTTTCGAAACAGTGAACAATTCCAAATACTTACAGAGAACACAGAGAAATCAAAATCGCAAATTTCGGTGCAAAGGTGTGGACTCAGTACTTCATATTCGTCGCGGTTTATCGTCGTTTTCCTCACTCGCTTCAGCGATCAGGGAATATTACAACAAATACATCGACATGGGCAGTCCCTTAAAATTTATCCTTTGCAGCCACCGTGTCCTTCCTTTCATGCATTGAAACCCCACAATTCAAACAGCGCTGTTCAATAAACCATAATCAATCTTCTGCAGTTTAATATAGATGCGATAAGTTCTTACTCTGGACGAAGAAGACATTCGAAGGATGCCTGATCGTAAGATGTGAAAACCATTCACATTTTACCCACGGAGAGCAACAGTAACTACTGAAGGAAGAAAATTACACCACGAGAAGCTTCATGGGCTGTCCGATTTGTTAAATTTCTTCGGTTTAGATGGGTGGTACATGTAGCACGCACGAGACACACTTGACGTTCTAAGTGTAAAATATAACGCAAACAAACCACTTGGAAAACAGACGCCAAAAGGCGATAACATGAGGTGACTCGAGCAGACAATGCTGACAAGAATGACGAGGAGGAAGTAACAGGATGGAGAAAATGGCACGATGAGCTTCTAATGACCACTGATTGCCTCATGCTGTCAGGGTGAACATACATGAAACGATACGGTGGGTAGGGTATTTAGCATGCAAGGGGGAAATAAGAGATGCATTAACACTTTATATGGGAAAACGCAATAGAGAAGTCCGGCGTTGAGGGGAAGGTAAAATTAATTTACCACAGAATCCAGTGGGAAGTGTCTGTACGTGCGGTCCCAAACCATCGGCCTTCACAAAAAATCTTGGCATACAAGTCACCATTCGCTTTTCCAGGAAGACCATGTTACACGCAGTGACCTTGGATCAGTAGTACATCAGGATATAAACTTCTCTGGGCACATTGCAATGGCAGCATTTGTGCTAACTACAACGAACTTTAGGGTGTCACTATAACAGGTAAGATTCCGAACAGCTATGTTACGCCGTATCAACTGGTAAAGTTACCGAGGTTTCGATGGAACGTAGTGCTTTCATCCTCGGGGTAAAACATTCCCTTACTGTCCTTGGAGCGCTTGGGTTTGAAGATGAAGCCACCAGCTGTGCGAAACGTCAACTATGTACCAAACGACACGGCGTCAACATCCCAGCTTATCAGCAATACTACCGTGCGAACCTCGTATCTTATGGCTGAATATCTTGCATTGAAAACATGCCCTACATCAGGGAGTCCGTTATGCCTGGTTTGCACTAAAGCACATCCTACATCGATTGGGTATCGACAGGTCACAATTATAATATAGCGGGCATAAGAACGCATGCGGCGCCTCGATGCAAATTTACACAATCTCTCCACCATAACACGGCATCAACAAACTCAACACATCCGATAAATATCACAATAAAGGGAATCAAGAGCAAACAGGAGCCTCAACGCTATTCCCCATTACTCAGGCCTATGACAACAAATTTTACTGATTTTTTGTATTCACTACAAAAGCGCGGGCCGGGATAGCCTAGTCGGTATAGCGACTCGCTACGGGTTGAACGGTCCGGGGATCGAATCCCAGTGGGAGGGGGGAGAGATTTTCCGCACCCGTCCACACCGGTCCTGGGGCCCACCCAGCCTCCTATACAATGCGTACCCGGTCTTTCCCGGGAGTAAAGGGGCCGGGGCGTGGCCTTGACCACCCACCCTTACATAGCGCCGAGGTTAAAGAATGGGTAGAGCTATATATCTACTCCACCTCTGGGCCTTCGTGGCCTGTTACAGGGTGAAATTAACCTTTTATCTTTACATTTACTACAAAAGCATAAAAGGTAAAGCTGTTCCTATACATGTCATCAAGTCATAAAGGGTGCGTGGAGGCAACACTCATGCTTATCCTCGGCACCAGATGGAGGTGAGTAGTTAACTTCACGCACCGGTCGCCTTATCCTCGGACAAATAAGCCCCGGTACCCATTGAAGAGGAGGCTGAGAGGCACCCAGAAATGGTCTGGACATTTTGATGAAAAAAAAATTTCCAAAGTCTGCCAAGAATCGAACCCCGGATCGTTCAACCTGTCGCCTCGTCACTTCCTACGTTCATCCGGCTCCTCTGTACATAATTTAACACTTGACGTTTCACTGTGGCGGCAGAATACAGTCATCTGAAGATGTTGCGAGAAAAATTACTGACGAAAATTCTTGGACTTAAAAGAGACGAAACATAAATACACACAGAAAATCATCAAATAAGGAGCTCTATGATTTATACCTTTCACATACAACTGTCGGGGTAATTAACTGCACAACGATGTTCATGGGTATCCAGCATACACAGGGGAAAGAAGCACGGTTCTCTAACACAATGGCTGACAATTATCACGGAAAGTGACAGTACTGTAAACCGTGATGCTGAACAGAGGATAATATTAAAACCGACTTAAGAAATCTAAAGTGCGAGAATTTTAATTCGGCTAAAACGATTCAGAAGGGAGTTCAACAACGAGCAGACGAACTAGCAACCCCAGTACCACGGCGTAATGAAATACGTTGGCCAGTTATCGTCTTTCAAAAACCCCAGGTGCAATAGCGGAGTGCTGCCTGCAAGAAGGTCCCGTCAGTAACGTCGCTTTGTTGATCAATACGTCGCGAAGCGCTGAGCAGTGTTTACCTACTGAATTATTGAAACAATTCCCAGTGTAATCACTTGTTCGAATTGACAGGGCCAAGTGCACATGGCTCCCTACTCGCCAGGCATTTTTTATAAAGCGTAGGGCCGAGACTTTCTGCATGGATGGCTTACTTCTGGGTCAGTCGGTTACCGGATTTAACACTGTCTCACTCATTTGCTCCATGAAGCGTATAGTGCACCCAACTGGTGAAGAAATTCTCTGGCCTTAGTGGAATCGAAGTTTCATTACCATGAAGATTAAAGCTTTCTGGGTTTATGACGCGACACTAGTAAGACCGGTAGTATCGAATGGAGCGGAAGCATAGACGGTGACGAAGAAAGAACAAGCTCTGCTCATTTTTGAAAGGAAAATATTTAGAATAATATATAGTCCTAAATATGAAAACGGGGAATGGAAAAGTAGGAAGAGTCGAGAACTAGGAGATATGAACAAAGGAGAAAATATAGTAAAATGGATAAAAGTGCAAATGATAAGTTGGTTAGGTCACCTGGAGAGAATGGAGGAGGATAGGATGCCCAAAAAGATCTTCACTCAAGAAATGGAAGGGACGAGGCAAAGGGGAAGACCCAGGAAAAGACGGAAAGAGAAAGTAGAAAGAGATCTTCATGTGCTGGGAGTGAGAAGATGGAGAAAGATAGTGACGGATAGAAAAAAATGGAAGGATATTATTCGACAGGCCAAAGTCCAGAGCGGGGTGTAACGCCAATGGAAGAAGAAGAAGAAAAAAAAAAAAGAAGAAGAAGAAGAAGAAGAAGAAGAAGGGTTAATGACGCTATATCGATCGACAATTAGATTCTGATATTTCCTGGAGTTTTGTTTCCTCCGTCTTCGGTGTAGTCCGAGAAGCCTAAATGGCCATGAAAGCAGAGGCAGCAACCTCCTCCGAAACGTCGGTAACTCAACAGCCATCGACAAGGCGTTATATACCACAATACTTAAATCAACGTTGCGAAAGCCTCAAATTATACATACAAGCCCGCCAACGGTCCCTATCGCAACACAGATAAGCCAGGACCACACCCTCATATAACACTTGTTCCCGATCATCGGCGTCATAGTGGGCCTTAAGGCTAGCTCCGGTCGCACACAAAGCCACGTCAAGTCATCCTCCCTTCTTCTTCTGGGATGTCCGACGTCTCGTTCGTCCCACCGGCGTGTTAGGACATAGTGTGATGAGCTGCCCAGCGTCAATCTATCTGTGAATGGTTCTCGCTCCCATTCCTTTTGCAGTCTGAAATTCTCTCTCCAGTCTGTCAAAGATCCATTTTGACAATAGCCTCCTACCATGCCTGGGCTAGCCAAGTGTCGTCATGTTTTCTTACTTAACTACTCGGGTTACACCTACCTGTCAATATAACAAAATATCAACCAAAAAAAAAAAGCAGCTATACTTGATCTAAACTAAAATTTTAGGGGGTGGAATATTTTCTACACCCCCCGTCTCCAGAGGTTCGTTTCTGAAACTGAGTCCCGCCAACTTTAACATACTCTGCTCTATGCGCCCCCAGTATGTGGCTGTCTGTCTCAACGTAACTTTGGCCATATCAATGGCTGGCCTGAGAAGCGTGCTGACTGGCTTTAAAATAATCACATGTAAAAACTTTAAAACCAACCTTGCTTAAAAACAAAACAATCTAACGAATAATTCTATAACGCCCAGGCGGGGAAGTTCGTGTCATTCTGGTGTCTGTATGTTGCTATCTTCCTGAAATGCTAACAGAATGCACCCAGAAGATGGCAAAAATAAATGACGGTAAACGGATACGCTTCAGCTGGGATATTGCACTATCTTCAGCTTGTCAACTTTTCAGGTTCCCAACGACAGTATTAAGTAAAAGCATGTGTTTACGTAATATCATTTTGGCAGAAAAATCTGTACAGAATATATCACTTTGACGCCATAAGCATAGGTGGAGGTGGTGGTGGTGGTGGTGGTGGTGGTGGTGGGGAGTGGGAAATACTGAAGCGACTTAAAAAATTTCGGTGCGTAAAATTGGGGAGTGGAATGGACTTGGAATATGGTCTAATGAATGGGCCTCCGACCCGCGGC
>Ga0123355_10017018_pt1 | contig 11476 bp, 9 predicted proteins | sample TergutEmb28metaG_3_FD_89872 | JGI IMG/M metagenome (GOLD analysis project Ga0123355, IMG submission 89872) | Embiratermes neotenicus P1 segment gut microbial communities from Petit-Saut dam, French Guiana - Emb289 P1 | ecosystem: Host-associated > Arthropoda: Insects > Digestive system > Gut ...
ATACGAGCGTTTAGTTCACCCACAACACGCACCCCGATAAGTTTCCCCCAATTTTTATAATCATTATAAATTTTAAAAATCTGAGGTTCATCGGTGAAAGGATCAATTGTTTTGCCTTTACCGATTCCGGGGAAACGAAGAAGAAAACCATCCTGATACGGGATGAGTTCAAAAGCCGATAAAAGACCAGTTTTAGCGAGGAGCGGTTGAATGTAGATGTCCATATAACCGCTGCATTCATTTACTTTTACGCGTGAAGAACTTCTTTGTTCCAGAAGCAAAGCAGTATCAGTCTGATTGTGTTCTTTGAACATCTGAAGAGCTTCTTCGTAAGAAAGATATTTAGACGTGATTGGCAAATCTTTACTCACCAAGCGGCGCATTTCTTCTTCCAATTTTTCTACGTCTCCTGATTGGGGCTTTTCGCCGGAAATCAAAGTATAATAATAACTGTTACCAAGAGAATGTCCGACATAAACCCCGTCGGTTGGAAAAATATTCTTGGCGGCGATTGCCATAACGAATGAAAGGGTACGCCTGTAAATCATCGCTCCTTCCGAAGAATCCATAAGAACAGGCTCTAAAGATGCGTTTACAAAAAGTGAAGTTTCAAGCGGAAGTATTTCGTTATTTACCTTGATTGCCGCAAGATCAGCGCAGTTAATGCCGAAATTTTCGATTATATCCTGAGCCGAGGTTCCATATGCGCAAGATACAGTTTTTTGAGTGTTAGTAAAGTTTATGTTTATTGTATTCATGCAGATATTATAACACAGTTATAATTAAAATTACAAGAAAATGAGGCTGTCCCAAAAACTAAAGTTTTGGAACAGCCTCAAATACTAAAAAGAGCTCCTAATCTGGTTTTGAAAAAAAACTCAAAAAAACTGATTTTTTTTCATTTATAAGATATAATGTTAGTATGAGAAAGATAAAATGGATTTGCTTAATAATTTTTATACTATCAACATCTGCCTGCGAACTTTTTCTGGACTATTTGGAGTTTACTTCCGAGCGTGAAAGAAACTTAATCAGGGTGTATGCAGGAAGTTCTGGTTCCGATGTTGCTTTCAGAGTTGAAAGAACTCCCTCTGGCGGATTTCACAGAGTTTACGGCAGTTCCGGTTTTTCAGTAATTTACAGAATAGATGCAAACCCGGACTGGCGCGGCGAGCGGCGGATTTTATCCGGGAGCTCCGGGTCAAACGTTGCTTACAGAATCGAAGCTAACTCTGATTGGCGTGGCGAGAGAAGAGTATTTTCCGGCAGAACAGGGCAGACTGTAATTTATAGAGTTGAAGATCGACCTGATTGGCGTGGGCAAAGGCGGGTTCTTTCCGGGAATTTCGGCTTATCTGTTGTTTTTCGGATTGATGAATAATTTTTTATTCGTGGCGAGGGTTTAATACCCCACCGAACCGAAGGTTCGACTTCAGGGCGTTTTCTAAAGGTATTAAACCCGAGTCCAATACCTTTAGAGAACAACATACCTCGTCCCTTCAGGGCGAGGTTGTTGATAAATTGAGGCTGTCTCAAAACTGACCGAACCGAAGGTTCGCAGTTTTTGGGACAGGTTCAATTGCTGACTGTTCATTGTAATGCAATAGCAATTTTAGATTTAAAGTCCTTTTCTGTTATTTTGCCTTTCAGATAGTCCGTAACAATTTGGCGGATAACAGGAGGAAAAGAACTCCAGTAACGTCCCGGCCATGCGCCAATTTCATCGCGAAGTCCTTTGTCAACTGACTCTTGCATAGTGCCGTTAGAAAACGAGACAAATTGCTCGATCATCGAAAGCAGAACATCAGATGGCAAGCCGTGAGCTTTTGCGGTTTGAGCGGTTGTACTTGAAGGCAGCCAAGCCTGGCAAAGTTCCGCAATTTGGTTTTCGTTAAGTTCCGGTGCGTGTTCACGGCAGATTCTTTTGATCATTTCATTAATGGAACCTCTCATGCCATCAATTATTTTATCAGTGCCTCCGCCAAGGCTTGCGCTGATTTCCGCAGCCATTTTTTCCGGGTTGGGAATATTTCCTACGGTTTGAAACATTGCAAGGTTTCGCCGACGCCTGACTACAGCTTCGGCTAAAACCTCTATAGAGGCGTTATCGCTGTGGTTAATTATATAGTCAAGCGCTTGTAATAGCTTGGTATCTGCCATTTGTAGTATCTATGATACTTAGTATTTACAATACTTTGTATCTTGCAGTATTTACGCTTTTTTTTGCTTGGATTCTGTTTTCAAACAACGAGTACAAATTTTGCGTCTTTTTACAGTCCCATTTATTTCGGCTTTTACGCTTACCAGATTGGGCTTCCATGTTCTGCGGGTACGATTTTTGGCGTGGCTGACCCTATTTCCTGTAATTGTATGTTTTCCGCATTCTTCACAAATCCGTGACATTATCTTCCTTCCTTCTTAATTAGGGGATTTTTAATTCTCTCTCTTTTTATATCAAAAAAAATGATTTATGTAAAGTGCTTGAGAATAGATATCAGACATTAGGGCAAAATACATACACCGGCAGGGGTTTTTGCAGTCCCTCTGCCGATGATTGTATTCATTACTGACCAATCCTGATCGAGTTAAACCAAGCGTCTGTGTAAAGATCAAACGTTGCCGGATCGAGATATCTTACAAGTTCGGAGTTCAGCATATCCTCTGATGTATAAAACATAAAACCTGTGGTTAGTTCACGGGCAGGAACATTGGCTGTCGCCGGCAAGCCGAACGCAGTAACAAATTCGGCGTAGATTTCCGGCCTGTGGATAAAATCTACGAATTTGTGAGCCAATTCGGCATTTCTTGCATCTCTTAAAAGAACCATAAAGTCAACAAAGGATGGTCCGCCTTCTTCGGGGAGGAAGAAAACTGTATGTTCAAAAATGGGAAGCTCGTTGATTTCGTAAAATACCGATTCGGGGAAACCGTGAACAACCCAGAATTCGCCGTTGGCAAAACCTTTGGCAAAAGCATCTGCATCGAATCTTACAAGGTTTGGACTCCAATAAGTGTTGATATGATCTCTTGCTGCAATAATTTCTTCCGGGTTATCCGTGTTTACCGAAAAACCAAGATAAGCGAGCGCTCCGCCGATTGTTTCGCGTAAATCGTCTAACATTGTCATGCGTCCGCGCAAATCTTCTCTTTCGAAGATTGACCAGCTTTTTTCAAATTCGGGGACTCTTTCGGTATTTACAAGAACACCTCCCATTCCATAAAAATAGGGAATGGCGTAATTCATCGCAGGGTCTGCCGTGAGCCTGGAAACAAGAACCGGGCAAAGATTGGCAAGATTGGGAATTAAAGAATGATCGAATCTTTGCAGCATATTACTTTGCATCATCAAAGGAATAAAATCATTGGAAGGAAATACTAAGTCGAACTGGCGGCCAAATCTTCTTGCCAATCCTCCGAACAACCCTTCTCTTTGTCCTTGTGATGTCAAGAGTCTGGCGAACATATCTTCATTAGAGGTGAACTCATCGTAAACGACTCTGACATTAAATTCTTCTTCGAATTGTCGAATAACAGAATCCGGAATGTAATAAGTCCAGTTAAAAATATATAACCGCTCTCTCGAATCACAGGACATAATGACAGGCACAAGAGCTGCCAAAACCACATAAAAGATGAACTTAATTTTTTTCACCTAAAACCTCCTGTTGACGATCACACTAGTATCGCCAAATTAAATTAATATATGTTTATCTCCTCTGGAGTTAAACTACTACTGCCAAAAGGCATACTCATTTTGCGGCGATATACTTTAGGAATTTTCTAAGCATAATCGCCAAAATAACAGTTCCGATAATCATCACAACCGAAAGCGCACTGATAAGCGGTGTAATGCCGCCTCTTTTTGTAATTGCCGAAAGAATAAATACGGGCAGAGTAGAGGAGCCCGGACCTGCAACAAAAAATGTAATAACAAAATCTTCCAGCGACAAAGTAATCGCTGTTAAAAACCCGGAAATAATGCCCGGTTTACATATCGGAAGAGTTATTTTAAACAGTGTTTGTCTTTCGCTGGCTCCAAGATCTGACGCCGCTTCGATAATTGAAAAATCAAACTCATAAAGCCTGGACATTACCAAAAGAAAAACAAATGGAATGTTAAAAGTTGTATGCGCTATGTAAATCGTAAAAAGTCCAAGCGGAATTCCAACGGCGGCGAAAAAAATCGAAAGCGAAACGCCAAAAATGATTTCCGGCAAAATCATCGGCAGGAAAGAAATCGTTTGCACATAACCGCGTAATTTGAATCTGTACCAGCTGACTCCAATCGCGCCGACAGTGCCGATAATTGTAGCTGTTGTTGCTGACGTTAATGCGATAACTACGCTGTTCCTGAACGCTGTCCAAAGTCCTCGTTCTGTTAACAGGCGCTGATACCACCTAAAGGAAAATCCTGTCCATGTCATGCTTGTCGAACTGTTAAACGAATAGATTACCAATACAAAAAGCGGAAGAAAAAGAAAGATAAGCGTTAGTACAAAAATAGTTTGAGAAAGCGAAAAACGGCTTCCAAAAGCACGTCTTGCGTGCCTCTCCGCTTCGCTGTGAGTTTTTTGTTTATTTGGGGTAAAGGCTGAACGAACCATATTCATAGTTTTCATTATATTTTTATACCTCCCCTGTAAACGCTGAAGCGGTTTTCCCGGCGGCTTTTGTATCTCTGTTTTTTGCTTCTTTTTTATTGATACGCATCATCCAAAGAATACCAATCATAGTAATAAAAGTGAGAACTGTTGAAATGGCGGCGGCTCTTGGCCAGTTACGCTCGCCTCTGAGAAAATCCGAGATACGCTGACCTAACATATAAGAATCCATACCGCCTACCAGCATAGGAACAGCGAACGCTCCAAAAATCGGAATAAAAGTAAAAAGTATAGCTGTCATAATGCCGCCCTGAATGTTAGGAAGCAGAACTTTTATGATAGAAGTAAATTTGCTTGCCCCAAGATCACGGGAGGCTTCTAAAAGCGAAAAATCAAATTTATCGATTGTAGAAAACAAAGGCAAAATGGCATACGGCAAGTACATATAAACCAAAACAAGAATGACGGCGTTTTGCGTGTATAACAATGGAAGAAAGTCCTCGATAAGACCGAGCCGCATCAGCAAGGTATTTATAAAACCGCTGTTCCCTAAAATCATTATCCACGCAAAAACTCTGATAAGAAAATTAGTCCAAAATGGAATAATGATCAGAAGTAACAGCAAAGTTTGATGTTTGCTTCTTGCCATAAAATAACCGCAGGGAAGAGCGATTAAAATGGTAATAGTTGTAGCGATTACTGCCGTTATTATTGTCCTAAGCACTATGCGCAAAAGTACCGGGTCTGCCAGATGGCGGTAAGCGTCAAGTGAAAATTGCCATATAACGCCGTGCCGCATATCTCTTTCAAGAAAACTGTAAAGAACAATAATGAGAACCGGCGCAAGAAAAAACAAAGTGAACCAGATTGCCATCGGCATTGAGTAGCGTAATCCTTTGTTTTTTATCTTCGGCGCTAAAGTAATCGTCGGTGTTTTTACCTCCGTTACTTTTACTGCCGGGCTCAACTTTTTACCTCGACAATGTAGCCGTCAAGGGCACTCCATGAAAGATATACCGAATCTTTCCAGCGAATATCCGGCCCTTCGTCGGAGTAATTGGCGTGTTGTTTAATTACCCTGATAAGCGTTCTGTCGGTAACTTGAACATAAAACTTTGTTTGGAATCCCGAGTAGATGGGTTCATCGACAGTTCCCTTTAATAGGTTGATGTCATCACGTTTGGTTGCGGGTTTTTCTTTTGTTATCACGATTTTTTCCGGCCTGACTGTGACGCTTACTTTTTGCCCTTCGTGGATTTCATCGACATCTGTTACTTTGATTATTCCCAATTCGGGGATTTCAACTTCGGCGAGATATTCGGTTTCTCCCTCAAAGTCATGGAGCTTAACCTTTTCCACTTTTACGATAGTGCCGTTAAAAAGGTTGGTGTCGCCGATAAATTTTGCGACAAAGTCTTTGGAAGGGCTTTCGTAAATTTCATGGGGAGTGCCCATTTGTAAAATAACTCCCTGATTCATTACTGCCAGCCTGTCAGAGACAGAGAGCGCTTCCTGCTGATCATGAGTTACATATATGAAGGTGATACCGATTTCATCATGAATGCGATCCAGCTCGATCAACATATGCTGACGAAGTTTTGCGTCAAGCGCTGAAAGCGGCTCATCGAGCAAAAGCACTCGAGGTTCGTTGATAAGCGCACGGGCGATTGCCACGCGCTGCTTCATTCCGCCTGAAAGCTGAGCCGGTTTTTTGTCGGCGTGGCCTTCAAGGCGCACAAGATGGAGGTACTGCTCAACCTTGGATTTTACTTCCTTGCTTGAAGCTCCCTTTAATCTTGGGGAAAAGGCGACATTTTCGAATACCGAAAGATGAGGAAAAAGAGCGTAACTCTGAAAAACCGTATTTGTGGGACGTTTATTGGGAGGCAGCGAAAGCACGTTGTCTCCGTTAAGGGTTAGAATTCCTTTGTCGGGATGTTCAAAACCGGCAATAATCCGCAGCAGTGTAGTTTTTCCACACCCTGACGGTCCCAACAGGGAAAAAAACTCTCCCTTTTTAATTTCCATGCTCACATTTTTGAGCACTTCGAAATCACCGAAGGACTTACAAATCCCGTCAATGACAACATTGCTTCCTATCAATATATTCCTTCTAGCCTCCTTTTTGGAGTGGTGCGCCGGGCTCCACGGCGCGGCAACAACCCATGCCGTCCAGATTTATCGTCTTAGAGTACAATGAAGATTTTTAAGAAAAATGTCAATAGGTTTTGGAAAAATTTTCACCAAAGGCGGCGGATTTAAATTATAATAGACACAATTGAGGTTGTCCCAAAGACTGAAGTTTTTGGACAACCTCAATTAGATACTTATTCGAGGCTGTCCCAAAACTTCAGTTTTGGGGACAGCTTCCTTAGATTTAAATGAAAAAGCGGCATTTATGACGCTTTTTCGGAAGCCTGTCTCAAAACTGACCGAGTTTTGGGACAGGCTCATTCTTGATCATTAAAATCAAAAGTCCAGCTAGAAAAAATCTCACCCAGCTCTTCTGTAAATTCTAAAACACCATACCCTCTGTCCAATGTTTCTATTCTCTGCATTTCTTCTTCTGTTAATTCAAAACCGAATATGTCAAAGTTTTCCCGTATATGGTTTGGATTGCTTGATCCGGGTATTGCTACGTTTCCTACCTGTAAGTGCCATCTGAGAATTACTTGCGCCGGTGTTTTTCCGTGCGCTTCGGCAATTTCCGCAATTATTTCATTTTCAAATAAGATATGAGTATTTCCTTGACCGCCGAGTGGAAACCATGAATTTAATACTGTTCCGAATGGTCTTATGAATTCTCTCATTACAGTTTGATGAAAGAAAGGATTTGATTCTACTTGTAAAACCGCAGGTGGTATTGTCGCTATTTCCATTATTGCGCTAAATTTTTCCTCATAGAAATTTGAAAGTCCTATAGAACGGACTTTACCTTCATTTACCGCATTCTCCATAACCTTCCATGCTGTAAGATAACTGCCGAATGGTTGATGCAGCAATAGAAGATCGATGTAATCCACATCCAATCTTGCAAGAGTTTCTTCAATTTCTTCGGCAGCATTATCATAAGAGGTTATCCACAATTTTGTTATGATAAAAACCTCTTCTCTTGGAACTCCGGACATTCTGATTCCTCTCCCAACCGCACGTTCATTCATATATACATTTGCTGTGTCAATCAATCGAACACCTGCAGCTAAAGCGTGATAAACAGAATTTTCCGTTTGCTCCGGCGATAACAACCAAGTTCCTAATCCCAAGATGGGCATTTCAATTCCGTTATTTAATAAAACGACTTTCCTTTCCATATCAAAAACCCCAACTACAATTTCAGGGTCAGTTTGGGTGACTCTGCACGCAGTCAATGCGGAAACGCAAACAACTAAAGTAAAGATAATAAATATTGTTTTTTTCATAACAAATTCTCCTGTTTGTTTTTTTACACTAAAATGTTTGATTATAATATAACATATTAAAATTAGTGTCTACCATAAAAAGCCCTTGATTTGGGGCAAATTTCTTTGTAAATTGGCGAATTTATGTGTGTATGTGTGTGCAAAAACCGTGTCAAATTCTCTTGAATTTTTGTATCTTCCGTGTATAATCTTGTAAGGGTAATAAATAACAAACAATTATGAGCCAAAAGAATTTGAAATCCAGAGTCCTTTTTCCCATCGGTACTAAATTAGTAATCATCATCACTTTTTTGTTGCTCGCTTCGCTTGGGGCGGTAATTTCTATGGTATCGGCACTGAGCACTCAGGAGGCCCAGCGAACCGCAGAGGTGAACAATTTTACCATAAACATTGGGGCCGGTTCGCAGGCAGCAAGTTCATTTAACGGTGTCAGGGAGACGGTGCTTTTTTATCTGGAAATGCTAACTAGGCATTACGCCGTTGAGCAGGATCCGTACATGGAAAGTTTTTTCTTTAACCACAACCAGAACATAGCGTCAATCGGTCTTATGGGGCGTGAAGTTCCTTCTTTTATCCATAACACGCAGTTTTTGGATTCCAATGGCATAGACGTATCTTCTGTTGAAGCGTATTTTGCTTCGTACCATCCGGCCTCTGCTGATACCATGCGATTTTTCAATGCTTCGCCCATTTTCCAAACATCTATGCTTACTGCCGTTTTTAAACGCCAGAGCGCAGACGGCGATGAAATGGTAAAAGTGCTTTTTTCCCCTTATGATCTTTTTGATTCGTTCAGCACGGGGACGAATACCAGTTTTCTTATCAACAATGACGGGAGCCTGCTGTTGCATCCGGATATATTTTTGGTTTTGGGGGGCGCTAACTTTTATTCCCTTCCCATAGTGGAGTTTATGCTGCGGGAGGGAGACAACAACCGGCAGATTTCCTATGAATACCACGGGGTAATGTATTTTGGCGCTTATTACCGTCTTGCCGGAACAGACGCTGCGGTTATTACTCTAATACCCCACGATGTAGTGTTTGAGGCAGTCCAAGGCCTTACCAGGCAGAATATATTCCTTACAGCGGCGGTATTGTTTATCGCTATCAGTTTTATCTGGTTCTTCTCCAAAACTATCAGCAAACCTGCCCGCGTTCTGGCTGATGCGGCTTTGAAGATAGAGGAAGGCGATTTTTTGATTAAGCTCACGCCCCAGACACGGGACGAGCTGGGTCTTCTGACAGAAAGTTTCGACAGGATGTCCGGCGCTCTTAATATTTTTGGCCGCTTTACAAACAAGAGCATAGCGGTGCGAGCTATGCGCGGTGAGATAAACCCAGGCGGCTCTCCCAAACATGCCACAATATTCTTTTCCGATATTCGTGGTTTTACCGGAAAAACCGAAAATTTTACGAAGGTATTTGGAGACGAAGCACCCAACCGTGTTGTAGCGTGGCTTAACGACTATTTCAGCCACATGATCGACTGCGTCGGAGAAACCAGCGGGGTGGTTGATAAATTTATCGGTGACGCTTTGATGGCTCACTGGGGTACGGCAGCAACTGCCGGAAGCCCCGCCGAAGATGCATATAACTGCGTAAAAGCCGCTCTGATGATGAGGAATGCCCTATTGGAACTCAACGACCAGCGGGCAAAAAACGATCCCGGCAACCCCGTCATACACATGGGGTGCGGCATTAATACCGGCATCGTTATTGCCGGTCAGATTGGCTCGAAAGATCGAATGGAATATACCGTTATAGGCGATGCTGTAAACCTTGCCAGCCGGGTCGAATCGCTTAACAAGTCTTTTGGGACAGATATTTTAATTACCGAAGATACCTGGAAGCTGGTCAGGGATAAATTTATTACAGAGGAAATGCCTCCGGTAACAGTCAAAGGCAAGGAAAAACCGGTACGGGTATTCGCCGTGATAAACTCCATAAATACCGAAGACGGCCCCCGGACTTTGGCGCAGGTAAGAGAGCTTATGGATATTGAGCCTAGTACCAGCGCCAAGCAGGCTGTTCCATCTATCCTTGATGAAGAAAAAAGCCCACGGGCAACTCAGCTTGCCCAGGCTACCCGGGTTGCCCAGGCTACCCAAGTTGCCGGAATCGTAATTCCCGCCCCAAGACCCGCGTTGGACTACAGGCAAAAAAGCATATATGGCGGCGGCGAAAAAACCGGACAAGGCGCAGGCGGCGCAAACGTTCCTGTGATTAAAATGACCTCATTTGGCTCTTCCGCCCTGGTACATGGGCCGGCCGGAAAGCGGGTTCCTGTTTTCTTTTCCTGGAATATATCCAACTCAGGTTCAGATACCCATGTAATTGTAGAAGTGGCAGAGGATCAGGATTTTAATACCATAGTGGAAGACCGGGAATTAATAGGAACAATATCTGTTTCAATTCCTCTGGATGCCGGCACATACTGGTGGAGGGTGTATCCGGTAAATACTGGCAGCCGCAATCCAACGGCTCAAGAATACCCATCTGGTGTTTTGGTGGTGGACACGAATGATAAAGAAAGAATCAAGATTCACAAAAATTGATTATCTAATAATAATTTTCTGCTTCGTTGGAGCCTGTATTTCCGGAGCGGCGTTTTGGGGGGAGTATAATAACACCCTCGTAAACTTGAACGAAGAGCCTGTGGGAACTATCATCTTCCAAAGGCGTGTCGCCCAGCGCAGATTTGCAGATCGCCATGTGTGGGACAGGCTGAGGCTGGCTTCGCCTATATACAACGGTGACACGATCCGTACTGTTGATCAGTCAACGGCCATTATTATTTTCGGCGATGAAGTAACGCACCTGAGCCTGAACGAAAATACGATAATACAGATTTTTTTTGATAACCGGAGCGGAGATGCCCAGGTCGACTTTATAGAAGGAAATATAGAGGTAACCTCCGAAATCGGAAACCTCATAATTACCAGCGGGGCTTACATCATAGAACTTGACGGTCAGGCTTCAATGGAAAAAAACGAAGAAGGGTTTGTATTTCATGTTTCCGAAGGTCAGGCCAGTTTTGACGGAGTTGAGCTGGAGGCGGGCGATGTTATAGCGATGAACCCTTACGGCGAGATAAATACAAGCCCGCTTATAACCATGACTTCTTTTGGGTCTTTCGCCTCTTTTTTAAGCCCTTTGGGGGAGGCGGCTTCCGTTGCTTTTTCCTGGAATAGTTTTTTCTTTAATCCCGATACTTATGTGATTGTCGAAGTTGCTGCAGACCGGGGATTTAGCCGCATTGTGGAAACCAGGGAAATAGGCGCGGTAAATGGCGGCGGCGCTTCATCTGTTTACATATCCCTGGAGCATGGCAATTATTGGTGGCGGGCGTTCCCGGCGGCCGCCGGCAGCAGGACTCCAATAAACCGCTTTTCCCCTTCAGGCACGCTGGAAGTGGTTCCCGCCGCTCCGCCACTTCTCCTATCGCCCCCTCATGCG
>Ga0123355_10017019_pt1 | contig 11476 bp, 8 predicted proteins | sample TergutEmb28metaG_3_FD_89872 | JGI IMG/M metagenome (GOLD analysis project Ga0123355, IMG submission 89872) | Embiratermes neotenicus P1 segment gut microbial communities from Petit-Saut dam, French Guiana - Emb289 P1 | ecosystem: Host-associated > Arthropoda: Insects > Digestive system > Gut ...
AGATAAAATTGGGTCAAGCCACTTATGATGGCTTATAAAATCTAAGTCTTTATGCTTTTTTTTGAGCTTATCACACACCTAGACACACACTCTAGCTGAAAGTCCTTCATGAATAATTCAGGTGATAATAGAACTCCTTTACTAAGCCCAATAAATCGGATTGCCCGTTTCAATTGACGCTTTTATTTACAAATGCATCTAATCCCATTTCGACACCTACTTTCTTTCAACCATACCCGATAATCATCATAAATCGCCCCAATAAGTCGGATATAATGGCTCTCTCCAATTATCCAATTCCATATTTGCAACAAATATCCGTTGTTCAAAATGTTCCTCCTTTTGCTTGCTAAGCTTCCTATCATCTAATCTATTTTCCAAGATTTTCCCCAAATAATCAACCGCCACTACATTTTCAACTGTGAAGCACCAGTCGATAATGTTGGCAACTAAAGAAGGGGTTACAAACTTGTCATTCCATTTTGGAAGGATAAATCTTTCCCAAACATGAGCTAGATTATCCAATCCTTTGAATTCTTTGCCGATATTCACAATAAACACATTTTGGGGCATTAAATCTTCTGGAATACGAACATGGCTCCAAAGTGGGTAGCTAACAATGAATTTTCGCTTTTTTCTGCAAAAATTTCATCGTATTTTCAATCCTTTATTCAGGGCTTTAATCATCCACTAATTTCCCTTGTCACTTCTATACTCACCTTATCAGCAAATTGAATTCTTTCTTCCATAAAATAGCCCTCAGAAAAATACGCTTCTATGCTTTCAGTTCGACCATGCAATGTGAAGTCTTCAAAAAACTCGCCAAGGTAGTGAAAATACATATGATAACAATAAAATGCAAGGCGTTCCAAACGCAATTCATACTGAATATTATTTTCTCTAAGTGTCTTGTTAAACAGCTTTCTTGCCCAGTCACGACAACCCATCACCCATGCATCACGTTCAAGTGGCGCATACATCACCTCATCCCAATCAACGATATAATATCGACCATTACCGACAAAGAAATTGCCTCCTGCATCTCCATGCGTAAGATAGAAATCATCTTTATTCTTTTGACAAAGTGAAGCGAAGTGCAATAGCCGTAAGGCGCGATGTGATAATTTTTCACGATGTTTTTCAAATATTGAAATAATAGTACCAGTTGCCACGCTTGCTGACACGCCTTTAAGCTGTTCCCACTTCTCATAAAAACGAGTTGCTGCCGCATCTGAAAATTCTACAGTAGGAATATCAAATCCTTGTTTTGTTAATTGGTAGATTTTACATAACATTTGATATTCTGGAGTTTTAGTCTCATCTGTTTCGACATTTTCTCCATCAATCCACTCAAAAACACCTAATACTGCTGAATTAAAAATGGCGTAAAGTTCGTCATTACAAGTTTTAACAACTTTAGGGATGAAGTCTATCCCGCTATTGCAAAGGTAGTCTATCACTGGTAAGCTGTCTTGAAATAATTTTTGATGGCGCAGGAAATAATCTACTTTTACGAAGTAAAACTCATTATTAGCTGTTTCAAGTTTCCAAGTTTCGCCATAATAACCACGCTTAGCAGGCGTAATGGTAAAAGCATTGATCTGATATTTTTTATGAATAAACGCTTTGAGGCTGTTGATATATTCACTATCCCGATGAACATTGTTATACATAAAATTAAATCCTCCTTAGAAGCTAATATTTTTGACTTGCATATCAATCAAGCATCTACAAGACAAAAGACGAGCTTCGCCCTCGCCTTTCTACAACGTTATTTATAGAGCCGATCATAGTTAGTGTCGTGCTTAAATTTCTTTAAAAAACCCTCTTATTGTGACTTCAAACAGTTATCAGCGTGTGTTCTAGTTCACATTTTTTCTTATCATGAGCAATACCGATACATAATATTTCGCCGTTTAATCCAGCGTAATATTTCTTTTCTTCAATTTGCTCTAAAGCTTCTTGTTTTAAATTTTTAAGGTTCTCGCCTTGCTTATTTACTCATCAAATAAATCAGCAAATAACCCATAAATATACTGCTCAATGTCAAAGTGTACCAAATCTTCTGGTTTCTCCCCTAACCCGACAAACTTAATCGGAATGCCAATCTCATTACGTATCGCTAATACAATTCCACCTTTTGCCGTCCCATCTAACTTCGTTAACACAATCCCACTAACATCAGCGACTTCCATAAATGTTTTCGCTTGGCTCATTCCATTTTGACCTGTTGTTGCATCAATGACTAGTAATGTTTCATGTGGCGCATCGGGCACTTCACGACTAATCACACGCTTTATTTTCTCCAATTCTTTCATGAGATTAACTTTGTTTTGCAAGCGACCAGCTGTATCGCATAGTAAAACATCTACCCCTTGCTTCTTTGCTTCTTGAATCGCATCAAACATGACTGCTGACGGATCAGAGTTTTCGCTTAAGGATACGACTGGCGTATCAAGCCGTTCACCCCAGACTTCGAGTTGACGAATTGCCCCTGCTCTAAAGGTATCACCAGCAGCCATCATGACAGATTTTCCCTGGGATTTAAGTTGGTGGGCAACTTTTGCAATTGAGGTCGTCTTCCCAACGCCATTGACCCCGACAAACAGGATAACCGTTAGACCCTCCTTAGTTAGCTGCAAGTTCGTATTAACAAACTCGCCTTTAACATAGATTTCAAACAATTTATCAACCATTAAAATTTGAAGTTCTTTTGGGTCGGTTACGCCTGATTCGCGCGCCGTTTGTTTTAGCTGGTCGATAAAATCCATGACAGTTGTAACACCAATATCCGCCATGATAAAAATTTCCTCTAGTTCCTCGAATAATGCTTCGTCGATTACGGTATAATTCGCAAATACTGCCTGCAATTTATTAAGCAAACTTCCGCGAGTCTTTTTTAGACCTTCTTTATAGTTCTGTTTCGCACGAAGCTCTGTTTCACTTAATTCTTTGCGCGTAAATGCTGTTTTGATTTTTTTAAATAAACTCATTATTTCCAACTCCTAAAACCTTGTAGCTCCCATTATAACACATTTAACAGGAAAAGGAGTAGCCTTATTTTCAACTACTCTTTACTAGCCTTCTGGCCATCATTTAATCGCATATTATATTTGTTAAACTGCCATCATCTCGTGAACTAACTCGCATTTTTTCTTATTATGAGCAATACCGATACATAGCACGCTGCCTGTTAGCTCAGTGTCATCGTTTTTCTCTTCAATCTGTTTCAAAACTTTGTGTTTAAGCTTCCCTAAATTTTTGCCTTGTTTTAGTTCGATCATAATATGAGGGCGGTTAGGGTCTGTAGATTTCATGATGATATTACTCTTGTTAGGATCTGATTCAATATTGTTTGTAATATCATAAAGATCCCTGAGATACATCACCATGCCTAGCACCAACATATGATAGGCATTTTCTTTTGAATTCTGGTGGTTGATTGATTCGCGCACAAGTTTTTCGAAAACCTTACAAAATGCAGTCATATCTCCTTCTGTTAATGCGATGCGCATGCTTTGAAGTCTTTCATTTGATAACTCTGTATAAGTACTTACAAGTTTTCGAAATTCACTTCTTATTTCATTGTTAGGAATTTTAATTGTCAATATTTCAAGTTCATAATCCTCATGTATAACTGTTAAATAGCCTGCATTCACAAATAGTCCCCACAGGGTTTCAGTTTTAGGAATTTCGATAAATGATGTCTCCAAATTAACGCTTACTGTTACTTCTTCATTTATAATTAATTTCTCAAATTCTTCATGAAATTCGTGCTCTGATGAGTCGACAGATTCATGAATCAATGTATTGGTTGATGTTTTAAGCCAGTAGTTATTTAACTTTTTCTTCTGGGCATAACTTAAAATCGACCATGGATTATAAATTTTTATATTAGAGAACAAGTAGCCATCATAATATGCTTTTACATCGTCATCTAGCTCTAAATCATAATATGTGAGAAGTTCAATTGTCTGTTCTTCTGTTAACCCGAAATACTTGGCATACTGAGCATCCAAGACTGTATACACTGCCATGTTATTCAGCATAGAGAAAAGACTCTCCTTTGCCACACATTGAATTCCAGTCAATACAGCCTGCCCTAGGCTTGGATTTCCTTTCAAAACTGTTATCAAAAACAGCGCATAAAAACTCGTAAACTTTTTTCTCACTTTCTCATGTGCTTCAACAATCAGATTATCATACTCATCAATCAGTAAAATTGGACGTACATCATAACGTGTATGTAGCGCTTTAATCAGGCAGACCAGGCACTGTTTTAAAACGGCATCTTTGACCTCGTCATGCTCCAAGAGCTCAAGCATCTTGAAATAACGTAAATAGCGCTTGTCTTTTTTATCAACATCTGCGAAGTAAGGCTTATATCTGATATATTCTTTTCGTACCTCTTCTGCAATTGCTTTTTTTAAATCCTTTAAGCTCACACCTGTACACTCTTTAAATGATAGGTAAATGACAGGAATCGAATTCATCTGATCTACGTACTCCGTTTCCATAATGGTCAAACCTTCAAAAATGTTGTGACTATCCTGTGTCATATCAAAAAAGTCACGCAACATTGTCATATTAAGCGTCTTACCGAATCGACGTGGACGGGTAATCAACGTCACCTTATTCCCATCGTTAATAAAATCTTTGATCATTAGTGTTTTATCAACGTAATAATTTTCTCTTTCACGAATAGTTCTAAAATCATCTTCCCCAAGTGGTAATATTTTTTTGCTTTCTTCTACCATCATTTGATCCCTCCTAGTCTGAAATGCTTCTACTAATTATCATTATACCATATTTCATAGGAAAAAGAGTAGTCCTATTTTTAACTACTCTTTACTTCAATCAAACTAAAGCCTTGGATCGATCTCTTTTTCTTTTTCTACTTCAAACAGCATATTGGCAACAACAGCTTGATATGCTTCATTATCTGGGGAAATATCAGCGTGTTTAATTGCTAGCATTTGCTGACTCACACGCCATTCATTTATCGATGTTCGCAACTTTTTTCTAATATTTTTCTGTTTTATCAACTTAGCATATTTATGTGGGAATTTATAGTCGTAGCCATAAATAATTGATAAGTAGTCTTCATTTCGAACTTTTAGATATGGTACTGTATGCTCATTTGGATGTTCTGGTTTAATCACAACGCCTTCCATCCCCTTTTCTACTGTTAATGTAGTAAAGAATTCCATCGCTTTTGCATAAGCATCTTCTTCTAAAAGGTTCACATTTAAGAACGAATCAGCTGTTAAAAATTTATACATCTCCGACTCAGCCCATGTTGGAAATGTCTCTTCGCCGTCTTCATATACTAGTTTCAAAATTGAAAAAGGCTTATACTGTAATGGTGCATCATTCGCATATAACTCTAGTTGCTTTCGATACATCCCATATGCCTCTATATGAGATTCAATCGGCATTCTAGCTTTTAAAATATCCTTGACGTACTTAAAATTCTGATAATTACCTGTTCCATATGCTTCAATTAACGCTGCCTTTGATTGCGTAGCTTGATCCTTCGCAAAATCCGTTTTCCCATATGCATCGACCAACTCATCAAGTGCATCGTCAAAACCAGTTGCCGCTAAAAATGACAACTCCGTTTCAAGTGCCACCTCGATTGGTTTAAACTGCTTTTCTATCAAACCTTCACCCGCTGCTCTCCATGGCAATATTTCACCATCAAGAATCATCATTGCAACTTTTTCTCTACGCATATAATCGCCAAATTTGTTCAAAAGTTCTCTATACACGTCATCAAACTCAATACCTTTAAATCGATACCCATTTCGACTGACCGCAAAGCATAACTCTCGCTCCTGATATAAGTAAATATTGCAACGAGAACCCATGTATTTAGGTTGTAAGATAACCTCTGCTACATTCTTTTCTTTGAAGTAGTCCAAGCCTTTCGCTAAGGATTCTAATGTTTCTGTATTTTCATCTTTATCTGCTGGAGACATCGTTCCAGAAATAAAGTTAATCTTGTTCTTAATACAGTAAGTTAAGCGCTTGAGTTGCTCTGAACTTAAATCAGCTAACGATACAACTTTGCGCCGCTTAAATAATATCGGTAATTCTTCCTTATTTTCCACTTGTTCTGCCTTCTGTGACTTAAAGAACAAGCGATAAGAAATATCAACACCCGTTAACTTATTCCCACTGGCACACCCTGAATCCAAATGAACCTTATTCTTAACCCTAAAGGCATCTTTAGCTGAAACATGACCAAAGAAATGAAACGGCTGATTCCCAATAGCTTCAGCTTGAATAAAGCTAATCTGCTGCTCAACATCTTGCTCCCGATCCAGCGCAAAAGTTCGCCCTTTACGCAATGAATTAGAATCTAACTTACCCAAATACTTATTCTTACATGGTGCATGAGTAACATAAAACGACTTCCGCTCACCACCAAGACCAATATTGCGAAAAAATGGTAAAGACCCTTCCACTAAAATATTAAATTTTTCTCTTAAGTCAACATCTTCTTGCAGGGTTACCAGCGAAGTGAAAAAGTTTTCCAGCAGATCCTGCTTCACGCCTTTAATTTCACCTCGTAAATACTTATAAATAAAATTCTCATGATTTCCCAATACCAAGAGAAAATGCGCTTTGTTGCGATACAAGAACTCTATAATCCCATTTGTATCACCACCCTTATCAATCCAATCACCAACCAAAATTACCTTTTTATTCATCGATTTCTCTGTCTGTCTAACCAGCCCATCTTTAACATCAAAGTCAAACTGCGTAAGCAACCCCTGTAACTCATTCACACACTCATGAATATCACCAATCACAATATAATCCTGATCCTGTGGTAGCAATGTTGCTAAAAATGCATCTTTATTCAAAATATTCACCTGATAATCGGGATTTTCCAAAAAATCTTTCTTTCTAATTTTATGAATCTGATCATATTTCTCTTTCGCCAGTGACCCCATAACCTCTTTTCGAAGGCGAGTTAAGTGATTAGAAATCAATTTTCGTGGGCGCTCAGAGGTAAAGTAATCAGCACGATCCTTATAATCAAAAAGCACGACCTCAACACGGTACTGATTTCCACGGGCAATATCGCGAATCTTTTCTCGAAAATCACTTGATAGACCAGTAGTATCCACAATTACAAATTCCGCATTAATTGGAAAGCTGGTCACTAAATGGAGCTTTTCATAAAGCAGCGCAAAAGCTTGGGCGCTCGACTCAAGCATCACTTGATCATATTTATCATAATCATTCCCAAGTAATTCCCCGCGAATTTTATCTGATGATAGATATTGAACATTCGCTTTAAACCCTTTCGCCACGTCAGTTAACTGCAACTGAGGATATAATATTTCCTTAGCAAAGGTCGTTTTTCCACATTCTGTTGCACCTATTAGCATAAAAACAGTATGAATCTTAGTCTCTATCTTCATTTTTTTGCACCTCGCTTTACAATAACTCCTTGCGTTGTCGCAATTCCATTAACACGATCACCAATTGAAGCAAAAATATACGTACAAGGATAAGGTTCAAAAATTTCCTTAACCCATACTTCAAAATCCAACTTACCCATTTCCCAATCATGATCTTCATGACGAAATCCAGATAATTCATAAAATGAGTTAAAATCAGCATTTGGCGTTGTAATGACCAACATCTCAAAATTCACATGCTTTAGTAATTTCTTGATAAGTCTCTTAGCTTGCTCAAGTGGCATATGCTCAATCACTTCTGTCAAAATAATATCCACCAGGCCCTCATTATAAATTGCGAGAAATTCTTCTAACGAATTATAAAGCAAAATATTCTCAATCTGCCGCCTAGCTGCCCTTTTTTCAACCATCTCTAAACATTCAAGATCAATGTCAACAGCATAATAATGGTCTTCAATCTTAGGTGCAAAGGCCGTCGCATAGAATCCTTCTCCACATCCGACATCAAGAATCCCTTTATCAAATGAAAGTTGCTCACGGATAAAATCCCGACGCTGGCTTGCTGTTCCACCCTGCGCAAATTCGATTTTATAACGCTCTGTTTTCTCCAATTCTTTCTTAAATTTTCCGAAGCGCACCCTCGAATTTAAGAAATTAACCACAAAAAGGTTGCGAATGTAAAAAGGGGCATCAATGATATTAACGCTACGAATACTTTTTTCTAATGTTGAATCGGATAAATCCAAATGCTCAGGGGCAAACATGGACATAAATACACAAAATACATTCACAACATGAAGCAAATAATAAATGCTTTTTGTTGTACGGATTGTAAGTGAATAACTCTTATGCGCTTGATGCTTATAGTCAAATTCGCAATCAGGAAAATGTTTTCGGAAAAACTCAACATAATGCATCCGATCAAGATGGATCATATTGATGAAGAATGTATGTTCAAATCCGATGACATCCTGTTCTTGTGCTTCTTTAAACGCCGATGAAAAAAATTCCGAAATAGCCTTCATCGGAAACAGAGGTGTATGATACCGTGAAACATTTAAATACTCAAACTGCTCATCAGCATCTTTCTTATACGATACCTCGTTATCTGCATCTTTAAAATAAACATTAAAACAAGACTCGTCTGTATACCAGCCATAAGCCAACCCCTTACGAACTGAACGAATCAACATCCCGGACTGGGGATTTTTACGAATCACGAATGAGAAGTTCGGATTCGTCGATTTTAATTGAACAATAGCCATGATTAACACTCCTAAAATCTTGTAATTACTAGACCATGATATATATAAAGTGAATGAAGTAATGATTGGCGCTATCTCTTTTGATAATTGGAAAGATCAACTTTTTGATTGCTCATCATCCCCAAGTAAAGGCGTCTGCTTTTCATTTAAAAAGTCTTGAATTATATATCTAGGTCTTTCTTTTGTTTCGAGAAAAATTTTTCCAATATATTCACCAATTATCCCTAATGCGAGTAATTGAAGACCTCCTATAGCCCAAATACTAACAATTGTAGACGACCAGCCGGAAATGGTTTGTCCTAAAAAATGCTGAATGATAAAATAGATGGCAAAAATGATGCTTAGGGCAAACGAAATGATACCGACTCTAGAAATGAGCTTCAAAGGTTTCACGCTTAATGATGTAATCCCTTCAATTGCAAACGCAAGCATTTTTTTAAATGGATATTTACTTTCTCCGGCAAAGCGTTTGCTTCTTTTATAATAAACAATATCACTTTCATAGCCAATCATTGGGACTAAGCCCCTTAGAAATAGATTAACCTCTTTAAACTCAGCCAACCCATTTAAGGCTCTTTGACTCATTAATCTAAAATCCGCATGATTAGGAATGCTATCACTTCCGAAAGATTTTAATATTTTATAATAGAGCGTTGCAGTATTTCGTTTGAATCCAGTATCTGCTTTTCTATTATCTCTTACACCATAAACAATGTGACTTCCCATGTTGTATTTATCAATCATTTCATCAATCGCATCAATATCATCTTGTAAATCAACATCCATACTAATGGTGAAATCACACAAATTTTTAACTGTCATTAAGCCTGCTAATAATGCATTTTGATGACCACAATTACGGGAAAGGTTGAGCCCACTAAAAATTTTATCTTCTTGATGAAGTTGATTAATTATCGACCAGGTGTCGTCTTTGGAACCATCATTGACAAAAACAATTTTGCTTTGATCAGAAATATTATTTTTCTTGATTAAATGGTTAAATTTTATTTTCAGTCTTTTTGCTGTTTCATGAATGACTTCTTCTTCGTTATAGCATGGGAGTATCATATAAAGTGTTTTATTTTTCTTTTTCATTTCTCTCATCTCCCGTGATGTGGGTCTCTATTCTTTTCTCACATGATTAATTTGAGTTTACTTGATAAAGTAAATACATAATCTCCCACCCTTCAAGTAGCTGAGCATGAGCGGCGACTAATTCGTAGTATTCATTTAATAGGTTGAAATTAACTTGGTCAGGGTAGAATCTTCCTCTTTCTGGAATTTCATCATCTATTGAGATGCGTACCACGACAAAATCTACTTGTTGTTGGGCAATGATTGCCGTTTGTTCATTCCACATTTGAGGGAAACTCCAATGGGGGATATTATTAATCATCATAAATCTATTACTTGGCAATATATTAGCTGCTAAGTAAAAGCCACCATCTAAGAATCCATAATTTAATAAGGTTGCATTTGGGACTTCATTGATGATTTGCGCAAAATACTGCTGTGCTGTCAAACCAGAGTTAGGAGAAGTGTTTTGCCAATGTTCTATTTGAATATAGTCGTTTTGTGGAAAAAGATGCGAATGGGTAATGTTATTATTTCCACTTAAAGGCAGAATGAAAGCAGAGGCTAAGGTGAGCCATAGTGTACTCCTTGTCCATTGTTCAGGGAAGATAAGCTTTTTATCTGCTAACAATTTAGCTATACCCCATATACCAAGAGAAATAAATGGTGTCATAATCAAGAAATAGTAATGAAAAGCAATTCCACCATAATATTGTAGCATGCCAGTACCTAGGAAAACAAGTAACAACATTGCTTGTATTTTTTTATCTTTGACAAGTCGCTTTGTGTAAATCAATATCCCGAGTCCGATGATGGTTATTAATGAAACAAAGAGATAATTGCGATACACTTCTAACAAAATGCGAATCGCCTCAAATAAGCGAATAAAAGGCGTGCCACCTTGCGCATAAGTTGTCATATTAATCACAAAATAAACATCAAATAAATAAAAGAGGGCACGATTAATCGCAAAATAAATCAGAATAGGCAAGGAAACACTTAAAAATCCACCTATACCAAATAGCAACCCATGCCAAAGCTTTGTAAACTCCTTTTTGATCAGCAAGTACCCAGCATAAAACAGGATAAAAGCAACCCAACCACCAATTAATGAATATTTAATCCAAAAAACATAGGATAACAAAGCCCCTTGTGCAAACAACTCCTTATTAGAAAATGAAAATTCTTCTTGCCGTTTTGTTTTGAAGATCGTGTAAAGCAAAATAAAAATAGCTGGTAAGGCAAATTCTTCGGCACTATTCCCATAGTGGAAGTAAGTATTCAAAATCATGACAGGTACGAAAAAAGATAAAGTAAAAGCGATTCTTTCTGCTAAGAAAAGTCGTGCAGTTTTATAAAAATAGATTATATTGATGGTCATTGCGAAGCTTTGTAAAACATAAACACCCCAAAATTGACCTGGACTAAGCAAATAACCGATTGTATGCATGAAATATAGTATTGGACCTTTTTGTTCAAATAAGTCTCGATAAGGCACAAGACCATACCAAATCCCTCGCCCCATTGTCATAAACGAATTAGAATCGACCCATGGATTCGTTACATATAGGGTTGAACTACTTGTATAAATCATCATGATTGCTAAAGAAAATAATAAGAAATAGCTTCCTTTTAATGCTGAACCTTGGTTTATTCTTCTTTTAATCGCTTTCATTTCATAACCTCTCTTTTAACTTATCT
>Ga0123355_10017020_pt1 | contig 11476 bp, 7 predicted proteins | sample TergutEmb28metaG_3_FD_89872 | JGI IMG/M metagenome (GOLD analysis project Ga0123355, IMG submission 89872) | Embiratermes neotenicus P1 segment gut microbial communities from Petit-Saut dam, French Guiana - Emb289 P1 | ecosystem: Host-associated > Arthropoda: Insects > Digestive system > Gut ...
CACCAACCGGCCCCGGATGAAGAACCTGGCTGTCCAGGGCCGCCCGCTCGACGTCACGATGGCGGCGGCTGAGGGGCGCATCTTCGCCTTCGCCGAGACCGCCGACGTGCACATCGACGCGCCTATGGACGACTTCTCCGTCGCCTACGCGTACCCAGACAAGAAGCGACTGCCGCTCCACTCGGTGGAGGCTGTCAAGGGAGCGCGGGCGCGGTTCATGGGGATCGAGGCCGAGCCCGGCGAGCGGGATCAGGCCTGGGATCGGGTCAAGGACGCGGCCGATCAGCACGGGGTCAACGTGCCGAACGACTGGCGGCAACTGAAGGCCGCCGAGGTCGCCCGCTGGCTGATGGCCGACGGCGACGGGGACGACGGGGACGACGGGGACGACGACGATGCGCTGGTTTCCGACGGCGACGAAGACACGCCGCTGCCCGGCTCCAGCGACGACATCCTGGACGACATCAAGGGCGGGGCGATGCCGCCGTGCATTCACCAGTCGCCTTGGGGCCACTGCCCCGGTTACACGCGTTCAGGTGCCGACAACGACGGCGGGTCCGACGTCTGCGCGATGGCGAGCCAGGGCTGCAACGGCTACGTCTCGGTGACTGCCACCGGCAGCGACATGAGCGGTCTTGGTGGGGCAAGCCTGGTGAAGCTGCAAGGTGGTCCGCCAATGGGATGGTCCGAAGGAGCAGTCCACATGGCCGATGGCAACGGCGACGGCGGCGGCGACGGCATGGTGAGTTGCCCGGCCTGCAAGGGCAGCGGCAAGCTCCCCGGCTTCGGCACCTGCCCCACGTGCAAGGGCGCGGGAAAGGTGACCCAGGCGGTCTTCGACAAGGTGAAGTCCGGCAACTTTGGCAAGTCCTCGCAGATGGGCGAGGGCGGCCAGCAGGACTTCAGCACCCCCGGGCGCGCGCTGGCGTTGCGGCACCTGGCTGCTGCGCGCAAGGCCAACGTCGACCGGGTGGCGCGCGGCGAGCAGCCGATCGTGGGCGGCCAGCGGGTTCCGGTCAGTCATCCCGACTACAACGGTCCGACCTCGAAGAAGGAGGCGCAGGCGATCAAGGACGCGCGGCCCTCCAGCACCAAGAAGAAGAAGTCGGCCTTCGGCCAGTACACCGATGCCCAGCTTCGCCAGTTGGCGGCGAAGGGCCAGCAAGGGAGCCCGCAGTCTGTGGCGGCTGCCGAGAACCAGAAGGAGTCGATGCAGATGCCCGAGGAAGAGCAGCTTGCCCAGTCGCAGGTCGAGGGCGAGCAGGAGCAGCAGTTGGATGGGGGCACCCCTGAGGTCGAGCAGGAGCCCCAGGCGGAGGCCAGCCCCGCCGACTTCGCTGAGCTACAGGTCATGTACCGGGCGCAGGAGCAGCGGCTGCAGTTGGCCGAGGCCAATGCCAAGGCCGCCGTCGACGAACTCAATCGGATGGAGACGGCGCGGAAGCTGTCCGAGGCGCAGACGCGGATCGACGCGCTGGTCCGTTCGGGCAGGATCACTCCGGCGGTGGTCGAGAAGCTCGGCCCCCAGCTTCCCAAGTTCGCCGAGGACAACACGTTCCTGGACGTCCTGGAGGCGCTGCCCGTCAACTCGGCGATGAACATGTCCGAGCTTGGGAGTGCGTCACAGCGCTCGGACGACGTCACCGACACCCAGGCCCACCACGAGGCCGCGATCGCGCTCATGAAGGAGCGCGGGCAGAGCACCGACATGCGGAGGAAGGGCTTCTCCGAGGACTACGCCCAGGCCCTCCGCGACCGCGCCCATATCGGCTACAGCCCTCGCTGACAGCCGCACATCCCAAGAAGGAGGGTTTAGCAGACAATGGCCGGAGAAAGCAGCGTCCTGGAGATGGCGTTTCAGAACGCCGCCCAGGAAGCCTTCGCGCCGAACACCTTTGCCGAGCTTGACGCCGACAACTCCGGGCCGCTCGTCACGGCGGCCAAGACGGCGACCGGCGACGGCGTGGTCATCGGCGTGATCTACGACCGGGCCAAGCTGGACAACAACGGCGAGGCGGTCTCCCAGGGGATGAACATCCGCATGCACGGCATCGCGCGGGTCATCGCCTCCGAGGCCATCGCGGTGGGTGACGGCGTCGGCGCGGGCGCGGACGGCAAGGCGACGTCGGGCGGAACGGCGGGCATCGCCATCAGTGCGGCTGAGGCGGAGGGCGACCTCGTGCTCGTGCTCCTCACGCCCACCGCTGGAGGTGCCTGATGCCCGCATACACCTCTGACGTCCACATCGACCAGGCGCTCACCACGCTCTCGATCGCGTACTCGAACGACGGCTACGTCGCGGACGACGTGCTGCCGCCGGTCCCGGTCGACAAGCGCACCGACCGCTACTTCGTGTACGGCCAGGAGCCGTTCAAGCAGCACGACGATCTGGTTCGCCCCGGCGGCGTCGCGCCGGAGTTCAACTGGACCGTGAGCCAGGCGGCCTACTCGGCCGAGCGGCACGCGCTGCGCTCGATGATCACTGACGATGTCCGGCGTGAGGCCGACCAGCCGATCAACATGGATATCGACACGACACAGATGTTGACCGATGCGGTCCAGAATCAGCGCGAGTTCCAGGTGCTGAACTATGTGACCAATCCGGCCAACGTTCCGAACAACGTCACGCTGTCAGGCACGACACAGTGGTCCGATTACACCAACTCCACGCCACTCGCTGACTTGCGTACTGCTAAGGCGGCGGTGCGCATGGGCGCACTGCGTGAAGGAACGCACTTCACCACTAACTACGACGTCGCGCTGGTACTGGCGGACCATCCCGATCTGCTTGAGCTTATTAAGTACACCGACCCGAACAATATTGCGAACTCCGGATTGCCAGCGACAATCCGTGGTCTCCGCACCATTGTGAGTTCGGCCTTCCTCGACACTGCTAACCAAGGGCAGGTCGCTGACATGCAGAACGCGTTCGGCAACAACGCTCTCGTGCACTACACGAGCGCGACCGCCGGGCTCAAGACGCTGTCGTTTGGGTACAGGTTCGAGGCTCCGGACGCAACCACGGGCGTGCGGGGCTTCGCCACCATCCGGTACCGGCAAGAGGAACGGCACGGGGACTGGATCGAGGTCTGCACCACGTACGCCATGCGGATCGTGGCTCCAACAGCGGCTTACCTCTTCGTCGCGGCGATCGCGTAACGACTTCCACGGGGCCAGGGCAAGGGGGCGGGCTCGGGCTCGCCCCCGTTTCCGTTGGGCAATTGGAGCGGCTGACCACATTGGCGGACATGGCAGCAGCAGCAGAGCAGCAGGTGGTCGACTGGGAGCCCGAGGACGCCCACGGCGAGGCCCCGGTCGTCGCCAAGGAGTGGGACGGCACGCGGACGCGGCTACGGATGGCGCGCAACGTCTTCCGGGGCGGCCACGACGCGGAAGGCCGGGCGCTGAAACCGGTGCTGGTCGGACGGAGCGAGACGATCGAGTTCGAGGCCGCCTACGACAAGGCCGCGCACGCGTGGGTGGGTCCGGAGGCCCACCACGTCCAGGAGTTGATTAACATCGGGGCGATCGAGGGCACCTCGCGGGCTGCCGAGGTGGACGCCGACGTGCGCAGCGTGGAGGTCGAGCGCGGAGCATGGGGCGGGGGTGAGAACGGCGCACCGCTGAGGCCGGACCTGCGGTCGCGGAGCCGCGACGAGCTTTACCGGCTGATGATCCGCGCCGGAGGCCGCGCTTACGTCGAGGGGACGCTGGAGGAGCGCATCCGGATCGACCGCCAGGAGGCGCGCCGCCGGGAGGACCCAACGGACGCCATCCGCGAGCTTGCCGCCGCCATCCGCGAGGGGGCCAGCAACAACTCGATCGCCGGGTTCTTGAACAACCTCACCGATGAACAGGCCGACCAGTTGGCCCAGGCACTGACCCGCCGGAGCGCGCAGCCGATGGACAACACGGGCGAGTGGCCGGGTGCTCAGGGGCCGGGTACCCATCCCTCGGCGCGCGCCCGTCGCCGCCAGGCTGAGGAGCCGCCACCGATCGAGGAGACGTGATGAGCGAGGAGCCCCGCCCGCGCCGCCGCCGCCGCTCGACCAGCGGGGAGCACGAGGCGCACACAGTCCCTACGCCCGAGGAGGAGCACCATCGTCGCCCGACCCACGAGCGTGGCACCGAAACGCACCACGATGCCCCCACAACGCCCCAGGATGCCCCACACGCCCCGGAAGAGCCCGTGGCAGCCCAGGAGGCCAAGCATGCCGAGCCGGTCGCTGCTGAGGCTCCTGCGGCCTCGGAGGCTGTTTCCGAGAAGCCCAAGGCTGGTGGAGCTTCCGCCTCGTACACCGTCCTCTATCCGATCAACCGTGACGGCAAGTTCTCCCACCGTGGCGACACCATCGACTTCGACGACGCCGAGCGCGCCCGCGCCCTAGCGCGCCAGGGCGTCATCATGGAGGGGTCGCCAGGCGACCAGAAGGTCAAGGCCCGAATCGAGGCACTCGATGAGAGGGACCGGAAGAACCGTAGATGAGCGATCCGCTGCCCAGCTTGGAGGTCAGCTACCCCCAGCCGACTAAGGACACGCCCGGCTGGCCCTTCGTCACCGGCTACGCTGCGGTCGACGACGTGGTCTCGCGTATCAACGCCGCCACCTGGGACCCGGACAGCCCGACCGCCACGGTGACCGAGGTGCACGTCAGTGCCTATCTGTGCGACGCCACCGCCATGCTGGACGCGGCGCTCGCCAAGCGCGGCTACTGGGTCCCCCTACGCGTCACGCCGGGCTGGAAGGTCCCTCCGGGCACGCCGCTGTACGCCGGGGTCGGCGTGGGGGCGTGGAACATCCTGAGGGCTGTGGCCGCCGCCTACGGCACCGCGCTGGTCGAGCAGTCGCGTCACGGCTCGGTCGGCACGGCGAACCTGGACCCGAACGCCCAGTGGTGGTTGCAGTTCTGGAACGACTTCCTCGCCAAGATCGTGGACGGCTCGGACAATCTCACCGCCTTCGGGGTCGGCGGCGACTTCCCGCCCGAACTCAACCCGTATGGCGATCTGGGCGCGCTGGGCTTCGTGCAGTCGGGCTCGGTGGCGCACCTGCCGCCCTTCTTCACGCGCTACCAGGACTTGGGCTCCGGCTGGGAGTATGGCGGCATCGGGCTTGGCAACCGGATGTTCGTGTCGGGCGACCGAGAGCCGCCGCCGGTCGACGTCGAGCCGGATGAGGAGATCGAGATCGAAGAAGAGGTCCCCTGATGGCGACTGCCCGCACCGAACTGCAGGTCGACATTCAGGGGCTCCGCGACCTACAGGGCCGCTTCGCCTCGTTCCTTGATCGCGGGCTTGCGGACATCCAGCTTGAGGAGGCCCGCAAGCTGGCGCGCACGGCGGCCGACAGCTACAAGGCCTACGCGCCGCGCTCGGCGCTGGGAGCATCGCGGACCGGGCTCCACTTCCGGGACTCGTTCAGCGGATCGGCGTCGATCACCGAGGACGGCTTCCGGGTCGAGGTGAGCACCTCGCAGGCGCAACTGGCCGGGTGGCTGCGCGAGGGCACCGGCATCTACGGCCCGGCGCACCACTTCATCACCGCCCGCGATCCGGCGAAGATGATGGGGCCGATCTTCAACTGGTTCCCCCGCGACACGAGTACCTTCCGGCGGGGCGGGGCCGGACCATTCTGGTTCCGCCGTATCCGGGGCATGAGGCCGAACCCGTGGGAGCTTGAGGCCGAAGCCGAGGCCAGCGCCCTGGCGGACGGCACGGCGAGCTACATCGGGGTGCGGATCGTGGACTACTTCACGTCGACGAAGGCCGCGACGTGAGCGCCTTCTCCGATGCGATGCTCGCCACGCCCGGGTTGGTCGCGTACTGGCGTGGCTGGCCGTATCAAGACCTGGGACCGAACAACATCGTGCCCAACGTCATCACCGCGCCTATCGCCGCCCCCGATGGCCTGGTGCCCAACGATCCCAGTGGAGCCGCGACCATCCTCGGCACCACCCAGATACAGGCGGGCATTCAGGCAGGTCAACTGATAGGCCCCTGGACGCTGACGTGTGCCATGGCGTCTCCCGCCGCGCGGACCGGCGCTACCTGGAATCTGATGCGCTGGAACGGTCTCGCCGCCACCCTCCTGCTCGCGCCAGTGGGCTCGCTCCAGTTCAACGCGGGCTCCTGGGCGATGGGGACGCCTGCCGGATACACCGCGCTCAACGACGGCAACCCGCACCTGGTAGCGGTCACCTGGGACCTCACCGTCGCCTGCATGTACATCGACGGCGAGTTGATCGTGAGGCTGGGTCCGGCGCTCGGTGCGGGCCGCATGGCGAACATTGATGCGATCGGAGCCCAGACGGTCAACATCCCCATGCCCAGCGGCACCGTCGCGACCGATACCCTCACCTTCGGTGAGCCTGCGGTGTTCAACCGCGCGATCACGCGCCAAGAGGCCCGCGATCTCTGGACCGCCTTCAGCTATCAGCCGTCGTTCTACCAGCGCGTGATGTCCATCCCCAACCTCTTCGCCTACTGGCGGATGGGCGAGGCATCGGGCGACTTCGCGAATCAGGTCGCAGGCGGGCCTCCCATGGTTAGGAGCACGGGGACCGGGATGACTCCGGTAAGCGGCCTGGTCCCCACGGATTGGGACGGCGCGACCGACTTCGCCGTCGACGACGGCAACTACGCGAACGCGACGATGCCTGCCCTTGGCACACAGTGGTCGTTTCTCTGCCTCTATACCGCGCGCGCGTCCGGGATCAGCAACCAGTTCGTCACCGCGCCGGGCTTCAGCTTCTACATGGGCGCGGGCGGCTTCCTCCGCTGCGGCGGCGCATACCACACGGGAGTCACGGCCAGCGGGGCGGCTTCACGCGACGGGCAGCCCCACCTCGGGGTGGTCACGGGCGACGGGACGAGCATGCGCGTCTACCAGGACGGCCTGCTCGGCGTCACCGACCCCGGCCCGGCTCCGGGGCAGGCTGGGGTGATCCAGACGCCCTACTCCCTCAATATTGCCGCCGGAGCGTGGGGCATTTCCAACATCGCGAGTGTCTGCTGGAACGGCACGCTGGACGAGGTCGCCGCCGTGCAGCGCTGCCTGACCGATCGAGAGGTCGCCGAACTCTGGGCCGCCCGCAACGCGCTCGGGCCGATCGTAGCCAACGGCCAGGCGGCTGCCAACGGCGCTCGGGTGACGCTGACTCCGCCCGCCCTCGGCCCCGCTCCTGCCGAGTACGTGATCAGGTGGTCGTAGATGCCTGAGCTTCGCGTTCCCGCCCCGCCGCGCAGCTATCCACAAGCCGCCCTCGCCACACGCCCCACCTATTACTGGCGGCTGGGCACGCCGTCGGCGGGTCCCTGGCTGGACACGGTCACCGGGCTCTCGATGGCGGTCAGCGCCGGAACAGTCGGTTCCGTGAGCGGGCTGGTTGGCGACAATGACAACGGCCCCAGCATTGCCGTCGGCTCCTCGATCGCTGCGACCCTGCCTGCACTCGGCACCGCATGGACATGGGCGGGCATGGTCAGGATGGGCGCGCTCGGGGCCTACTTCCTGTCCGGCCAGCCCTGCTCGGCGTGGTTCAACGCGCTTGCGCAGGTCGCCGTCTCCGCCGCCGGGGGCGCGATCTCCGTGACCGGTGGCACCGTCGCCGCAAACGTCGCGGCCCACGTAGCCATCACCTCGGACGGAACCAATGTCCGGCTCTACGTCAACGGCGCTGAGGCTGCCACGACGACCGGGGTCGCCACTGCTGCAGCAGGAGCCATGACGCTCGGACCCAGCGCGGCGAACGCCACCACCGTGGTGCTGGACGAGGTGGGCATCTGGAGCCGCGCGTTGGGGGCGGACGAGGTCGCGGCGCTGTACGCCGCCGTGCCGGTGATGCCGTATTGGCCCGGGATCGCCGTGCCCGGGCTCAGCCGCGCCACCAAGGTCACGGTCGCCGCTGTCGATGGCAATGGTGTCGAAGGCCCCTCCGTCAGCACTGGTCTCGTGGTGCCCACGCTCGGCACCGGCACCTGGGCTGCCCGAGTGGCAGCCCTCAATCCGGTCGCCTGGTGGCGGAGCCCGACGGCGTCGGGCCTCACGCTGACAGCGGGTACAGCGGGATCAGTGGTCGGTTGGCCGAGCCTGGTGCCCGGCGACCCTGACTTAGCGGCCAGCTTCCCCGGCGGTGGCGCACGCGCGGCGGGCACGGTCGATCTGGGAAACGGGTCCTGGTCAGCGGGCCTCATCTTCCAAACGACGAGCCCGCCCGGTGCTCAGCGGATCGCGCTCGACCTCACGACCGGGGCCGGTGTCACTTTCTTCGGCCTCAACGCCACACAGCAGTTCGTCTTCTGGCCTGCCGGTGGTCCGCAACTCAACGGACCGCCAGGGCTCGCCGATGGCAAGCCGCACCTGGCGGTGCTCACCTGGAACGGCATCGTGCTTCGCATGTTCGTCGACGGAGCGGAGATCACCGGCGCTGCCGCCGTGCCCAGCCAGCCAGCGCAGATCACAGGCATCTCGGGCAGCGTGGTGCGCACGCTGGGCGGTTTCAACGGCTCCTGGATCGGACAACTCGACGAGCCCTTCTTCGTTCAGCGCGATCTTGCTCCGAACGAGATCGCAAGCCTCTGGGGGGCCATCGCTCAACCGGTAAGTCCCTGGGCGCAGAAGCTGGCGAGCGTTCCCAATCTGTCGTCGTGGTGGCGGCTCGACGAGGGCGGGACGACGTTCCAGGACTCGATCGGTACCCGCCACTTCACCACCAAAGCGGCGTCGGTCGGCAACGCGCCGAGCCTGCTGCCATACGACGACAACCGCTCTGGCTACTTCCCGAACGGCGCTAACGCGACCACCGCCGCGACCACGCTCTCAGCCCAGTGGTCGGTCGGCATATTCGCTCAGACGCCGAGCGTCGCCTACGTCAACCGACAGCTTTTAATGGTCGGCCCCAGCAGCCAGATCAACCTGTACGTCAACTACAACTACGGGCTCTGCATCTCGATCACCGGAGCCTCACCCACCGTCACCACGTTCGGCGGTGGATGGGGCGACAACGCACCGCACTTCGTCGTCGTGACGTGGGACGGCACCTCGCTGATCGGTTACGTAGACGGCGTGCAGGTGGGCGCTACGGCTACGCCCACGGGCGTCCCCGACTACAGCACGCTCTCTTACCCGGTGCTCCTTGGCGGGACGGGGCTCTGGGACGGGATGCTCGATGAGGCGTTCTGGGTCTCGCGCGCCCTGAGCGCCCAGGAGGTCGCTGATCTCCAGGCCGCCGCCAACACGCCACCGCCCCCCGCCGTGCCCACCTATCCGAACGCTGTCCGTAGCACGGCGGGGTTACGCCACTACTGGCGTCTCGGTGGCAGCGGCCCTTGGACCGACGAGGTGGCCGGAATCACCACCAACACCAACGCCACGGTCACATCCGTAGCTGGGCTGGTCGGCGACGACGATGGTGGCTTGAACTTCACCGGCACCGGGATACAGGCTCAACTGCCGCCACTCGGTGACGCCTGGACGTGGACCGTGCTGTTCAGCACCACGAACACGACCACGAACTACATGAACTTGCTGTTCGCGACGCAGGCACATCTATCGCTCTGGCCCACCGCGCCATTGTCGCAATTCCTGAATACGAGCGGGACCTCGAACACCCTCCAACCAGCGGCCCCGAACCCTCGCGACGGCAACGTGCACCTGGCCGCGCTGGCAGTGACCACCAACCCGGGCTCAAGGACTGCCTCAGCAACTGGCCTGAGCCTCGGTTCGGCGCGCCTCTATCTCGATGGCGTGCAACTGGCTTCGGGAAACTTCAGCACGGCGGCGCTGCCCGCGATCAATTTCATCATCGGGAACAACGCCACGGGCGTGCTGGACGAGGTTGCCTTGTTCGATCGCGCCCTCAGCGCGCCCGAGTTGCTGCGGCTCTACAACATGATCCCGGCCAGCCTCCCGGCTGCGCCCGCCACTGCTACCTCGACAGTGGGTGCGCTTCAGGCTCAAATCGCCTGGACTGCTCCACCGAGCCTGGGCACCGGCACGCTGACCGCATACCGTGTGCGCTACGACGACGTGGTGGTGGACTTCCCTGCCACCCTCGCCGGTCAGCCGATCACGGGCCTCTCGTCCGGGCGGAGATACGTGTTCAGCGTCAGCGCGGTGACCACCGTGGGCGAGGGACCGCCGAGGGTCTGCGCGCCGGTTTTCCCGTTCGCCCACACCGCGACCACCACCGCCTACCGCGACAAGGTTCTCGCCGACGCCTCGCTGGTGGCCTATTGGCGCTTCGGCACCGCTGGCCTGCTCAACGACTCCGGCCCCAACGGGCTGACGCTCACCACGGCTGGGACCGCGCCGACTGCAGGTGCCGGACTGCTCCCTTACGACCGTGACGGCGGCGCTGTCTTCGCGACCGCCGGGACTGTCAGCCGTGCCAACATCCCCGCGATCGGCAACGCCTGGACGATGACCGGGATGTTCAACATCGCGGCCTGGGACAACGTCGCGCGCTACTTCTGCAATTTCGCCACGTCAGCGGGGACGGCGATCAACTTCCTGATCCAACCGCAGGGCTGGGGCCAGGTCTGGATCGGCAACACCGCGCCGACGACGACGATCCCGGTCACCGACGGGATTACCCACCAGTGGACGATCACCTGGGACGGGACCAACACGACGTTCTACCTCGACGGACGAATCGTCTGGGGGCCGGGGGCTGTGAACGCACCCGCGTCCATGAATCTCGCCGCCGTCGGCACCCTCACGTATTCCGCGAACAGCGCCGCGAACTTCATCGGCACTGTGGACGAAACCGCCATCTTCGCCCGGTGCTTCTCCCTCCAAGAGGTGCTGGACCTCTTCACCGCGACCGGCATCCCGCCAGCCAATCAGGCGCTGAGCTACCCGCAGGTGGTGCGCCGCACCCCGGGCCTCAAGAACTACTGGCGGATCGCCGGACCAGGACCCTGGGACGATCTCGCCGGGGGGATGACCGGCACCGCCGTCAACACGATCACGCCGGTCGCGCCGGGGCTGATCGCCGACCATGACGGGGGTGCGGTCGCGATCCCGAGCAGTCCGCTCTCACGCATCCAGGCCGGGCCTCTGCCCGCGCTCAGCACCAAGTGGTCATGGGCGTTCATGTTCTCCACGACGGTTGCTCCCGACACCGCAGGGAGCTACTTCCTGATCCAATCGCAAGGCACGGCCAACGGGGCCAACCCACAGGTGTACATCTCGGCTTCGACGACCACAGGCTCGTTCGGCTTCCAGCCGACCAATGTCGCCGCGCCCCAACTGCCCGGCCCCTACAACGATGGTCAGCCTCACTTCGTTGTCGTCACCTGGGACGCCAGCACCGGCCTCCAGCGGCTCTACGTGGATGGGCGCTGCCAACTCAACCACGCGCCGACAACTGGCTATTGGGGCACCACCGGCCCAGGTTTCTTCCAGATCGGGGGAATCGCCGCTGGCGGCGCGGGCGGCTCGATCCTGGACGAGATCGCGATCTGGGATCACGCC
>Ga0123355_10017021_pt1 | contig 11476 bp, 11 predicted proteins | sample TergutEmb28metaG_3_FD_89872 | JGI IMG/M metagenome (GOLD analysis project Ga0123355, IMG submission 89872) | Embiratermes neotenicus P1 segment gut microbial communities from Petit-Saut dam, French Guiana - Emb289 P1 | ecosystem: Host-associated > Arthropoda: Insects > Digestive system > Gut ...
AGGTTTCTGGCATCAAGGGCAGGCACTACAAGTGGATTGCCTTGTCGAACACGACGCTCGGCATCCTGATGGTCACGATCAACCAGTCCATCCTGCTGATCTCGCTGCCTGACCTGTTCCGCGGCATCAACCTGAACCCGCTGGTGCCGTCGAACACCTCGTACTTCCTCTGGGTGTTCATGGGCTTCCTGCTCGTGACGGCCGTGCTGGTGGTGAGCCTGGGCCGGGTCGGTGACATGTACGGCCGGGTCAAGATGTACAACCTCGGCTTCGCGGTCTTCACGCTGTTCTCGATCCTGCTGTCGGTGACCTGGATGACCGGGGTGGCCGGCGCGCTCTGGATCATCATCATGCGGATCTTCCAGGGTGTCGGCGGCGCGTTCCTGTTCGCCAACTCCACGGCCATCATCACCGACGCCTTCCCGGTCGAGGAACGCGGCAAGGCGCTCGGCATCAACGGCATCGCCGGCGTCAGCGGCTCGTTCCTCGGCCTGCTGCTCGGCGGCGTGCTCGCCCCGGTCGAGTGGCGGCTGGTCTTCCTGGTCTCGGTGCCATTCGGGCTGTTCGGCACCGTGTGGGCCTACCTGAAGCTGCAGGACAACGGCATCCGCATCCCTGCCAAGATCGACTGGCTCGGCAACACGCTGTTCGCGGTCAGCCTGATCGCCCTGCTCACCGGCATCGTGTACTCGCTCCTGCCCTACGGCGGGCACCCCACCGGCTGGACCAACCCGTGGGTGCTCACGGGTGTCTTCGGCGGGATCGCGGTGATGGTGCTGTTCACCTGGGTCGAGACCAAGGTGGAGGCGCCGATGTTCCGGCTCGGCCTGTTCAAGATCCGAGCCTTCACCTTCGGTAACATCGCAGCGCTCCTCGGCGCTCTCGGGCGCGGCGGCATCCAGTTCATGCTCATCATCTGGCTGCAGGGCATCTGGCTGCCGCAGCACGGCTACAGCTTCAGCCAGACCCCGCTGTGGGCCGGGATTTCGATGCTGCCGCTGTCGATCGGCTTCCTCCTCGTCGGGCCGCTGGCGGGCTTGCTGTCCGACCGCTACGGGGCTCGGCTGTTCGCCACGACCGGCCTGGTGGTGTCGGGAGCGGCGTTCCTGCTGCTGGAGCTGCTGCCCATCAATTTCAGCTACATCTGGTTCGCGGTGCTGATCTTCGTGTTCGCGGTGGGCATGGGACTCTTCTTCGCGCCGAACCAGGCGGGCGTCATGAACAGCCTGCCGCCGGACCAGCGCGGTGCTGGCGCCGGAATGATCAACACCTTCCAGAACTCCGCCACTGTGCTGTCGATGGGCCTGTTCTTCACCATCGTCACCCTGGGCCTGGCGGCGCGGCTTCCGTCCGCCCTGTTCAAGGGCCTGACCGCCAACGGCGTGCCGGCTGCCGCCGCGCACGCCGTGGCAAACGAGCCGCCGATCGGCAGCCTCTTCTCGGCGTTCCTCGGCTTCAACCCGATCAGGGAGCTGCTCGGGCCGACCGGGGTGCTGCAGAAGCTGTCGCCCAGCCAGGTCGCCTACCTGACCAGCCGGTCCTTCTTCCCGAAGCTGATCGAGGAGCCGTTCGCCGGCGGCCTGCACCTGGCCTTCACCTTCGCCGCCATCGCGACGGTCATCGCCATCCTTGCTTCGGCGGTCCGCGGCAAGCGCTACGTCCACGCCGAGCCAGCGGAGGCGGAGGTGCCGGCCGACCCGATCATCGGCGAGACGCTGGAGTACCCGGCAGACGCGGAGCTGGCGGGCGAGCCCGAGGCCCTGGGCGAGAGCCGGTAACCGAATGAGCGTGACAGCAGGTCGGCCAGAGCCGGTGGATCCTGCTGAGCGCCAGGGCGACGAGCCTCGGGAGCAGCTGCTCGGCATCGGCGCCGCGGCTGAGCGGGCGGGCGTGTCGCAGCGGGCGCTGCGCTACTACCAGCAGATCGGATTGCTGACGCCGTGCGGCTGCACGCCGGGCGGGCTGCGCCGATACTCCGAGGAGGACCTCGCCCGGGTCGCCAGGATCCGCCAGCTGCAGGAGCTGCTCGGTCTCGACCTGGACGCGATTGCCAGGGTGCTGCACGACGAGGACCGCATGGCTCAGATCCGGCGCGCCTACCGGGACGAGGGCACGAGCCGCGAGGAGCGGCAGGAGTTGCTCCGTGAGAGCCTTGACCTGCAGCAACGCCTGCGTGCCGTCGTCGAGACCAAGCTGCGCGGGATCGAGGGTTTCCTGGCCGACATGGACGCCCGCATCGCCAGGACGCGGGCGCTGCTCGACCAGGCTCCCGAACCTGCAGGCGCCGGCGCAGCGCGTGCACGCAGTCAGAAGTCCTGAGATCCGTCCTGTGAGTTCATGCCTGGCTTCAGGCTGACAAGGAGCAACCGTGTTCCTGCATCTGCGCAATGTCCCGACGCGCGCCGCCACCGGCGCTTACATCCTGCACACGGGCCTGTCCAAGTGGAACGGCACCGAAGAGCAGGCCAAGGGCGTCCACGCAACGGCATCCGGCGCCTATCCGGTCCTGGCGACTGTGCCGCCCGCCACCTTCCTGAAGGTGCTGGCCGCGGCCGAGATCGGCGTCGGCGCGGCGCTCCTCACGCCCTTCATCAGCAACAAGATGGCCGGGGCCGCGCTGACCGCGTTCTCCGGCAGTCTGATGGGCATGTACCTGCGCACCCCGGCCATGCACGAGCCCGGTAGCGTCTGGCCGACCCGGGCGGGGACCGCCGTCAGCAAGGACGTCTGGATGCTGGGCATCGGGGTCGGCCTGATGGCGGACCCCGCGTAACGGAGCGCAGCTGCGGCTCCAGCACCTACATCCAGTCGGCGAACGGCGGCCAGGACAGCAGGCTGTCGACCACCTCGGGCGGCGAGCCATCGTCGGCCGCAGCAGACAGCGTGAAGCGGCCGCGGTAGAACAGCAGCGGGTCGCCAGCGATGCTGTCGCCAAGCCCGGTGACCCGGGCCGTGACCACGTAGTGGTCACCCGCCTCGTGGACGGATTCGACCGAGCAGGCGGCCCAGGTCAGCACGCCGCTCAGGACCGGCAGGCCAGAGGGCCCGGGCGACCAGCTGACCTGGTCGAACTTGTCCGGTCCGCTGGTGCCGAAACGCCGGGCCAGGTCGCGCTGGCTGGCGGCGAGGATGTTGGCGCAGAACTTGCCGCTGACAGCCAGCCGCGGCCAGGTCGTTGATGTCCGGCCCGGGCAGAACAGCACGAGCGGCGGCTCCAGCGAGAGCGCGGCGAACGCCTGGCAGGCGAAGCCGACCGGCTGGCCGGCGTCCATTCCGGTGATGACGGTCACGCCGGTGGCGAAGTGACCGAGCACCTGGCGGAACCGCTCCGGATCGGGCTCGAGCGGAGCTGCTGCGGCGGCCATGCGCTCAGTGTGCGCCGAAGACGTGGCCCCACATGCTGACGGCCGTGGTCTCGCGTGTCACCCAGGAGGTGTCGTCCACGGTCAGCCCGTCGGTGCCGTACTCGATGTCGAAGCCGCCAGGCGTCTGGACGTAGAACGAGACCATGTGGTCGTTGGCGTGTCGGCCGAGCGTCGAGCTGACCGGGGCCTTGCGGCGGCGGCAGCGGTCCAGCGCCAGGCCGACATCGTCCAGTGACGCAACCTCGACCATCAGGTGCACGATCCCGGCCGCAGGTCGCATCGGTGCCAGGGCCAGCGAGTGATGCCGCGGGCAGCAGCCGAGGAAGCGCATCCACACCGGCGGGCCGCCGGCCGGGCGGCCGAAGAACTCGCCGGGCATGCGCATCGAGTCACGCAGCCGGAAGCCGAGCAGCCCGGTGTAGAACGCGAGCGTCTCCTCGTCGTCGGTCGCGGGCAGCACGACGTGGCCCATGCCCTGCGTGCCGGTGACGAAGCTCGTCCCGTAGGCACTGACCGCCGGGCGGCTGTCGAGCGCCGCGCCGCAGAAGATCTCGAGTGAGTTGCCTGACGGGTCGTCGACGTGCAGGAGCCCGGTTACCCGCCGGTCAGCGAGTTCCGCCTGGTCGCCGGGCTTCGCCGCCACCCCGGCGGCCGCCAGGATCCGCGCGACCTCCGCGAGTGCCGGCTCGCTCGCTACCTCCCAGCCGGTAGCGAGGAGCCGGTCCCCGTCGCCGGGCACGACCACGATCCGCGCGGGGAGGTCGTCCATGCGCAGGTAGACCGCAGCGGTATCGGGGCCGCGGCCTTCCGACATCCCGAGCACCCTCGTGCCGAACTCGCGCCAGGCAGCCGGGTCGGCCGACTCGACACGCAGATAGCCGAGCGAGCTGATCAGTCCGGTCATGTCGCGCCCCCGGCCAGGAATCGCAGCGAAAGCTCGTTGAACTCGTCGAACTTTTCCACCTGAGCCCAGTGTCCGCACCCGCCGAAGACGTGCAGCTGCGCCCGGCGAAGCTGCTTGAGCGCGATGAGAGCGCCGTCGAGCGGGTTGACCCGGTCCTCACGGCCCCAGATCAGCAGGACATCGTGCTTTAGCCGGTGCGCTTCGCGCCAGAGCATGCCGTCCTCGGCGTGCTCGCCGAAGAAGGAGGCACCCATGGCCGCCATGCCCGCGAGCGCATCCGGCTGGCTCGCGACCGCAAACCGCTCGTCGATCAGCTCCTCGGTGATCAGCCGCTGGTCGAAGACCATGGTCCGCAGAAACGCGGCCATCTTCTCCCGGCTGGGCCCGGGTGGCGCGGAGAACTCCACGAGCCGGCGGACACCCTCCGTCGGGTCGGGCGCGAAGACGTTGAGGGTCAGCCCGCCGGGTCCCATCAGCACCAGGCGCCCGGTCCGGTCCGGGTAGCGGACCGCGAACCGGACAGCCGTGCCGCCGCCGAGCGAGTTGCCGATGAGGTGCGCCTTGTCGATGGCGAGGTGCTCGAGCAGGCTGGCCAGCGCGTCAGCGGCAACGGTGAAGAAGTGCGCCGTCGGCGGACGGGCCGCCGACATGCCGTAGCCGGGCAGGTCCATCATCACGGCGCGGAACCGCTTGGCGATGACGGGCATGTTCCGGCCGAAGTTGCTCCACGCCGACGCACCCGGCCCGCCGCCATGCAGCAGGACGACGGTGTCTGCGTCCCCGCGTCCGGTCCCGGCGGGCGCAGCGTCGCACGGACCGGAGTCGTAGTAGCGCACCGGGTACCCGTCGGCATCGAACATCCGCGCACCGAACTCAGTCACCGAGCCCCCCACTGGTCTGCGCGCCGATCAGCACGTGCGGCTCATAGCATGGCATCTGGCGGTACGGGGAGGCCGAACTCGCCGCCGCCGAACAGCGACAAAGCACGCTCTGGGTCGTTGATCGCGTGCACCCGCCCCGCGTGCGCGTCCCGCCAGAACCGCTGGATGGGTGTGCCCGACTTCAGCGCCCGGCCGCCCGAGTTCTCAAACAGCCGGTCCACCGCCCGGATCGCCTGCCCGGTGCCGCGGACCTGGTCGCGCCTGATCCGCAGGCGCAGCTCGACCGGGATTCGCTCGCCCGCGACGGCGTACCCCATGAGCTCGGTCATGTTCCGCTCGAGTGCGAGCCAGGCGCTGTCGATCTCGGCGGCCGCCTCCGCGATCCGCACCTGGGCGAACGGGTCGGCCGCCGCCTTCTGCCCCGCGTATGCCACCCGGACCCGCTCCCGCATGTAGGCCGCGTGCGCGTCGTAGGCCCCGGTCGCCATGCCGATGATCGGGGCGGTGATCCCGTAGGAGAACACCGATCCGTACGGCAGCCGGTACAGCGGCGCCGGGTTCAGCTGCTGGCCAGGACAGTCGAGCCTCGTCACATCCGCAAAGCTCAGCGACCGGTACTGCGGCACGAACACGTCGGCGACGACGATGTCGTTGCTGCCGGTGCCGCGCAGCCCGACGGTGTCCCACACGTCGTCGATGACGTAGTCGGCGCGCGGCAGCAGGAACGTGCGGAAGTCGGTCGGCTGGCCGGCCCCGTCGGTGACAATCTGGCCGAGGAGGACCCAGCTCGCGTGGTCGCAGCCCGACGAGAAGCTCCAGCGCCCGCTGACCCGGTGGCCGCCGTCGACGGCGACTGCCCTGCCGGTCGGGGCGTAAGACGACGAGATACGCGTCGCCGGATCGGAGCCCCACACCTCCTGCTGGGCCCGCGGCTCGAACAGCCCCACGTGCCAGGGATGCACGCCCAGTACCGACGCAACCCAGCCCGTCGAGCCGCACGCGCTCGCGATCAGCCGCACCGCCGAATAGAAGGTGAGCGGATCGGCTTCGATGCCGCCGAAAGCAGCAGGCTGGAGCAGCCGGAAGAACCCCGTTCCCTCAAGGGCCTTGACGGAATCGGCGGGTACGGCTCGTCCGTCCTCGGCCTCCTGGGCGCGATCGCGGAGGACGGGCAGCAGCTCGCGCACGCTCTCGATGACCTCGTGCCCGACGCTGTCCGCCACTGCAGGGCCTCCGATCGCCACGGCCGCAGACCTAGACTAGAACATGTTCTAGTCTAGGGGTAGCCGCGTGACACTCCGGGGAGGGCGCATGGACGGCCGGAGCGGAGTCCGGAGCATCGACGTCGGAGCCCCGCCGTCGAGGTTTGCCCGAGGCTGGCACTGCCTGGGCCTGGCCCAGCCACTGCGGGACGGCAGCCCGCACGCGATCGAGGCATTCGGCACGAAACTGGTGATCTTCGCGGACGCCGCCGGGGAGCTGCACGTGCTCGACGCATTCTGCCGGCATATGGGCGGTGACCTCAGCAGGGGCACGATCAAGGGCGACACGATCGCGTGCCCCTTCCACGACTGGCGGTGGGGCGCCGACGGCAAGTGCGCGAAGATCCCGTATTCACGGCGCGTGCCGCCCACGGCGCGGACCCGTTCGTGGCTGACTCTGGAACGGAACCAGCAGCTCTTTGTCTGGAGCGACCCGCAGGGGAACTCGCCGCCGGAAGACGTGATAATCCCGCGAATCGACGGCGCGTACTCCGATGAGTGGAGCAACTGGACCTGGGATTCCCTGACGGTCGACGCGAACTGCCGCGAGGTGGTCGACAACGTCGTCGACATGGCGCACTTCTTCTACATTCACTTCGCGTTCCCGACCTACTTCAGGAATGTGTTCGAGGGGCATATCGCCTCGCAGTACCTGCGCACCAGGTCCCGGCGCGACTATGCACCCGATACGGGCCAGCCCTCGGACGGCAGCGCCGAGATCGGGCTGACGTCAGAGGCCGCCTACTACGGCCCGTCCTACATGATCGACTACCTGACGTATGACTACCACGGCGTACCGATGGACGCAGTCCTGATCAACTGCCACTATCCGGTCACGCCGGAGCGGTTCGTGCTGCAGTGGGGCGTCATCGTGAAGAAGCTGCCCGGGCTGTCGGCCGAGCAGGCCGACAAGGTGGCGGCCAGGTTCGCCAAGTTCGTCGGGCTGGGCTTCGAGCAGGACGTGGAGATCTGGACCCACAAGACCCGTATCGACAACCCGCTGCTGTGCGCGGATGACGGCCCGGTCTATCAGCTGCGCCGCTGGTACGACCAGTTCTACCTGGACGTGGAAGCGATTCCGGCGGACATGGTCGCGCGGCACGAATTCGAGATCGACACCACCCGCGCGGTTGAGGCCTGGGAGGCCGAGGTCGCGGCGAATCTGGCCGCGCGCCAGCCTGCAGCGGCAGCCGCCGCCGACGCTGGCAGCCCGCCATGACCGATGCGCACCTGCCGCGTTCCGCCTTGCCCCGCAAGGGCGTGGTTGGACCCTTGCTGCCCATAGAGGGGCAGCAAGGGACCCACCGTGCCCGCCCCGGCGAGACCGTTCCGGACGAGCGCACTATGCAGTACCGCCGCGTGGCGTGCGGCCATTGCGGCGCGGTGGTCCAGGCGGCCAAGTTCAGCATTCAGCACACCAGCGTCCAGTGGGACACCGCGGCGGTCCGCCGCTGCGCGGAGTTCGCCCGGCGTAGTGACGCGGGGGAGCAGACCCCCCTGATCGAGCGCTGTGAGGCGATGCGCTCCAGCATCGAGGCGGCCGCCCTCGACGGCCAGCTGCCGGTGGCGCCGCCGTGACGAACGGCGCTCCCGGTCGCGCCGCTGTCGCGGCTGCTGACCGGGCGTTTCACCGGCTGCGGGTGGCGGCGGTGATCCCGGAGACCGACGAGGCCTGCTCGCTTGTCTTTGCGGTGCCGCCCGAGCTGGCCACCGAGTTCGACTACCAGCCCGGCCAGTTCCTCACGCTGCGGATCCCGAGCGACCGCGACGGCTCGGTGGCCCGGTGTTACTCACTGAGCAGCTCGCCGCTGACCGGCGATCCGCTGACGGTGACGGTCAAGCAGACGCCGGACGGGTATGCGTCTCGCTGGATCGCGGCCCACGTGCGGCCGGGCACTGAGCTGGATGTGCTGCCGCCGGCCGGCATGTTCGTGCCGCGATCGCTCGACGACGACATCCTGCTGCTCGCTGCCGGCAGCGGTATCACCCCGGCGATGTCCATCCTGAAGTCGGTCCTCGCGTCGGGCAGCGGCCGGGTCGTGCTCGTTTACGCCAACCGGGATGCGCGATCGGTCATCTTCGGCGCAGCACTGCGCGAGCTGGCAGCGTCGGCCAGGTCACGCCTGGTGGTCGTGCACTGGCTGGACGTCCTGCAGGGCTTGCCGGCCGGACCGCAGCTGGCTCCGCTCATCCGGCCGTTCGCGAGCTACCAGATGTTTGCCAGCGGGCCGGATCCGTTCCTCGCGGCTGTCAGGGAGGCGGCGGCGGCGGTGGGCGTGCCGCACCGCGCGGTGCGGGTGGAGCGGTTCCTGTCCCTTCAGCACAACCCGTTCGACGTGACGGCTGTTGCCGAGGTGGCGGGAATCGCGGCAACGCTGCAGGTCACCCTCGATGGCGAGACGCAGTCGCTGGACTGGCCGGCTGGCACCCGGATGCTGGACCTGCTCATCGGCGCGGAGCTGGACCCGCCCTACTCGTGCCGGGAAGGCATCTGCGGCGCCTGCGCGTGCAGGCTCGCCGGCGGCAAGGTCGAGATGGCGAACAACGAGGTGCTCGACGACACCGACCTCGCGGACGGCTACATCCTCGCGTGCCAGTCCGTCGCGCTCACTCCCGAGGTTCGGGTCAGCTACGACTGACGCGCACTTCAGGAGCGCGCTACTTCGCCTTCTTGGCCGGGAGCGTGGCGTTGAAGGTCAGCGCTCGCCTGACCCACATCGTGAGATCTTTCTCGGTGTCTGTGCCACCCCGCCCCACCAGGATGAACCCGGCGCTCGGGCCGCGCTGCCCCATCTCGAACGGCCGCGCGGCGGGCTCCGCGAGCGCGGACTCATGGTTCTCAGGCCCGACGCGAACTAGCAGGTCCTCGCCCAGAATGCCGCAGCACATGTTCGCGCCGATCATGAACGTCAGGCCGCCGAACATCTTCTTCTCTGTCGTCGTCGCCCCGGCCGCCGACAGCGCCGCCCGGGTCCGATCGGCCAGGTCCTCGTCAAAGGCCATCTCGCCCCTCCTTCTGGGCTAGGCAGCGCGCGGCGGCTCGCCGTCCACGAGCCAGCCGGTCAGCTCGGCCAGACCGGCGACGTGGCGGTGCGAGCCGTCGCAGAAGTCGTACGGGTCCACGTGGACGGGATGCAGGCCAGCCCGGTGCGCGCCGTCGACGTCGAACCTGATGGTGTCGCCCACGTAGAGGCTGCGCTCCGGCGGGACGCTGAGCACGTCGAGCGCGAGCTGGAAGATCCTCGGGTCCGGCTTCTCGACGCCAACCAGGTGCGAGTCGATCACGGTGGCCACCTGAGGGAGATCGCCGCCCGCGACCGAGCAGACTCCGTGCTGCTCGAGCCACTGCGCGACGGTTCCCCACGCGTTCGACACGACGGCGAGCTGGTAGCCCGCCCCCGACAGTGCCCGCAGCGCGTCGGCGGCGCCGGGCACCGCGACCCACGCCGTGCTGGCCATGACGTCCTCGATGAGCGCAGCCGCTGCCTCGAGAGAGTCGTCAGGGACGCCGATCTCTACCGCGATGGCCCGGCGGTGGGCCCGCCAGTCGATCGGCTGCATCTGGTCGAGGAGGGGCAGCGTCGCGTAGTGCGCGCGACGCCAGTCCTCCGGAGTCGACTCGCAGTCGAGGGTTGCGATGGCAGCCCGCCCGGCTTCGGCGTCTGGCAGCAGCAGCACGCCGCCGGCGTCGAACACCACGGCATCGATCTCCCCGCGCTCCGGGAATGTCAGCAGGCTCACGACCGCACCCTACGCGATGCCGGGCTTGTGCCATGCGACGCACGGAGCGGGGGCCAGCCGCTGGGCACTGGCCAGAACTGAAACGTGTTCTACCATGGACGGCGAGGCGGCGACGGACGACGGAGGGCTGATGGCAGCCGGTGAGCCGGGCTTCGACTTCGACTTCGTCGTCGTGGGCAGCGGTGCCGCGGGCATGACGGCTGCGCTGACCGCCGCGCTCGAGGGGCTCCGCACCGTGGTACTGGAGAAGACGGAGTTTTTCGGGGGCTCGACGGCTCGTTCCGGCGGCGGAGTCTGGATTCCCGGCAACGCCGTGCTGCGCCGGTGCGGCGTGACCGATACAGCCGAGCAGGCCAGCCGTTACCTCGCATACGTCGCGGGGGATGAGACACCCGCGGCACTGCGGACAGCCTTCCTGGAGCACGGGCCGGCCATGCTGGACCTGGTCCTGGCGAATACGCCCGTCGACTTCACCTGGGTGCGCGGCTACGCGGACTACTACCCGGAGGCCCCCGGCGGCCGAGTCGGCGGCCGCTCGGTCGAGCCGAGACTGCTCGACGCCAGCGTTCTCGGGCCGGACGCCGCGAGCCTGCGGCCGCCGTACCTGCCCGCGCCCGCCGGGATCACGGTGACGCAAGCCAACTACCGATGGATGAGCCTGGGCACCAGCCACCCGCGCGCCATCACGACGACTGCCAGGGTGACCGGCCGCATGATCGTGAGCAAGCTGCGCCACCGGCAGTTGCTCAGCATGGGACAGGCGCTCGCCGCCGGACTGCGGGCCGGCCTAACCCGGGCCGGCGTCCCGGTCTGGCTGAGCACGCCGATGACCGGGCTGGAGATGAGCGGCGGCCGGGTCACCGGCGTGCGCGCAGAACGCGACGGCCAGCCAGTCGTGATCCGGGCCGCTCGCGGCGTGCTGCTGGCAGCCGGCGGGTTCGAGCGCAGCGCGGAGATGCGGGACCGCTATCAGCGCGCGCCGATCGGCACCGAGTGGACTGTCGGCTCGCCCGGCAACACCGGCGACGGGATCGAGGCCGGCGCGGCGGCTGGCGCCGTGCTGACGCTCATGGACGACGCCTGGTGGGGGCCGTCGATCCCACTGCCCGGCGGGCCGGTGTTCTGCCTGGCCGAGCGCAGCCTGCCCGGCTCCATCTTCGTGAACGCCGCTGGCGAGCGGTTCATGAACGAGGCCGCGCCGTACGTCGACGCCGTGCACGCCATGTACGCGAGGCACACCGACAACAACCCGCACATTCCCTGCTGGATGATCGCCGACCAGCGGTACCGCAACCGGTACGTGTTCACAGGCGTGCCGCCGCG
>Ga0123355_10017023_pt1 | contig 11474 bp, 9 predicted proteins | sample TergutEmb28metaG_3_FD_89872 | JGI IMG/M metagenome (GOLD analysis project Ga0123355, IMG submission 89872) | Embiratermes neotenicus P1 segment gut microbial communities from Petit-Saut dam, French Guiana - Emb289 P1 | ecosystem: Host-associated > Arthropoda: Insects > Digestive system > Gut ...
AATGCTTTAAAGAGGTTTTTACTCATAAATTCCTTTTATAATAGTGAAGAATATTTTAATTATCAGAGATATTCCATTGAAAACTGAATTGAAAATTGGTTTTAGGTGTTTTATTATTTGTATATTTTTTTATTTATTGCTAAGATTCTTCCAACACTATGTATAGTATGTTAGATAGTATGTATGTGACTATGTCTATATCCACAGGATTGTATCCTAATTTGGATTTATAGAATGCAAATAAATAACATTACATTACATTACAAGTTTCAGTTGGGTAAAACAACCATCATCTGTCTCGTATTGTGTATGTGGGTGGAGGAGGCAATCACACAACTATAGCCACAAATACGAAAATAAAACTTATGGGCATAGAAATCAGATTTGGGGAATATTTTTACAATGTGTAAAAGTATTGTAAAATGTTGTTAGGTAGGAAAAAGTAAGGCATAAAATTCTTAAACTTGGAGATGAATCACAATAAAAGTTTCAGAATTGATGACAAGTGGATATGTGGATGATTAAAATATATGAAAGTGATGAGCCGGTAGTCTGTTGGAGATATAATAATGTAATGGTTTCTGCAATAAGATGGTGTACTGTAATAAAACATTATATGCAAGAAAATGTAAGGTGTAAGGTAAGTGAGAAGAGTAATTTGTATCAGAAATTATACTTATATTATTGTTACATTGATATAGACACATCAATGTAAGAATAATTTCCTACACACATTACTTTTCTCACTTTCCTTACACCTTATATTTTTTATATATAATGTTTTTTACAGTACACAATTTTATTACAGATACCATTACATGACTGTATCTCCAATGGACGGTCAGCTCCTCACTTTCATATTCTTTAATCACCCTCATAGCCTACTAGTCATCAGTTCCGAAAATTCTATTGTGATTCATCTCCAAGTTCAAGAATTTAATGCCTTACTTTTTCCTAACTAACAATATTTTGCAACAATTTGACATCCTGTAAAAATATTTCCCAAATGTAATTTCTACAAACATTTTATGTAAGGATGAGATCTCGCCTGTAAGTTTTATTATTGTATGAATGGTAAAGCTATATGATTTCTTCTTTATGTGCTTCTGAAATATGAAGCCTGAAAATGGTTGTTTTACACCACTGAAACAAGTATCTTTCTTGAGCACCTTAATAAATTGTTGTGTACAGACTGACCATCTTGTTTATTGTTACATATTGATATTGACACAATGGGGGTGATGCACATTTAAACTTGTGTTTAGCATGTATTGTAATGTGGTATACCTTAAATTAAGTAGAAGGAAAACTCTTTTTCAATCTCTGCAGTATGATATCTAGACTATAAAGGCAAACAGAACACACTTGGAAAATATATGTCGTCTAAACTTTAGTACATCGTTCTACTCTTGTTTGTTGTTAAGTTACATCGGGCTGTCTTCTTATGCTTCACAAATGCATCTGTACTGGCTCTGGGGTCCAGTGAGTGTTACATCCAGTGGGTACTAGGAAATTTATTCCAGGGGTATCTGGTATAAAGGTTAGTGAAACATATAGTTTCATTTTGATTCTTCTATTTGTCTTCATGGTGTAGTGTGTATGCATACAAACTAATTGACTTTCATGACAGTTTCAGGTTTATCAGTTTTAGTGCTAAAAATGACAAAGTCTTCTTGACTGTCCAGCCATTCAGAATGGTGAAGGAGACAGTGTGAATTTCTGTGCCACTGTACTTCAACTCTGAACTGACACAGCTTGTCAACCAAGATTTTATCAGCTTTTCCTCTATCTAAAAACTGGCTTCTCTAGAGATTTAAATGAAAAAGGACTACTTTCTTCCAGAACAAGTAAATTCCTGAAGCATCAAAATTCTTGTTAGTGAAATACAGTAAATCATAAGTGTTACTTGTTTCTGTGCTTACTTTTCTGTACTAAGGTAACTTACCATAGATATTGAGCATGGCAGAGTGTTGGACAGCACCAAGGACATTCCTGGCAACACAGGTGTATAGGCCACCATGCTGTACACGGACATTCGAGATGTTCATGTGGCTGATGACATTGTTTGCAGAATCCAGGTAGCTGCCCAGGACAAAGCCTCGAGGCATGAGCTCACCTCCATCAAGCAGCCATGTGATTCGTGGTGGGGGGTTCCCTGAGGCAGAGCACCTCAGTGACACTGGTGGGCCTGGCTGCAAGGTCTGTTCTATGAATGTTAATTGTAGCTCAGGGGAGATGGCTGTAACAGTGGGAAATGTACAAAACTTGTGTACTTCTGGGACTAAGGAAAGAAAAGAAAGGATAAGAAGAGGAACGAAACAAAGAAGAAGAAAATATAGAGGGAGTGGAAGGGAAGAAGAATTGAATGTAGAAACCATGAGACAGAATGACAGAAAGAGAGAGAGAGATGTAAGAAGAAAAGAATAACATGAAAGAGAGACAAATAAAGAAGGGAAGAAAATTCAGGATTTTGTTGTAACTATTTTCATCTTTCAAATGCATGTAACTTAAGTGAATTGAGTGGCTTAGCATATTGCAAATGTTGCCACTTTCTCCATCTTTTAATATCCAACACCGAGAACAAGTTACATTGTGGGCTGGGGACATTTAAGACAGGATTCTCACTATTTTGGTGTGGTGATACACATTACACAATTCCCCATGTAGTGACCAGGGGAAAGAAAAGTCCCACTGCAAACCATGCATGTCATAAAGGTGACCAAAATGGGTACCCAGTGCATGGGGGTATTGTTGGGCCTCCCTGCACCTGGGGTTGGTGACAGGCTGACAACCTGTCACTGTGAAAAAGTTAACTGTTAGGAAACCTAAATTTTGGCCTTGGAACAGTCAGACTGAGTGGAATTGACCTAGGCAGTGGAAAAAAAGATTACTGAAATGAGGATAGCAACTTGGAATGTATGCAGATTGTACAGACCAGGAGCAATGAATGAACTGGTGAAAGAAATGGATAAGTATGAAGTTGATATATGTGCTTTGCAAGAAATTAGATGGCCACAGAAAGGAACTATGATAAAGTAGAATTACATGATTTTGTATTGTGGACATAAAAGTGACAAACATGAATTTGGAACATGATTTTATATTAGTAGACATATTATGCATAATCTATTAGACTTTGAAACTGTAAATGAAAGAATTTGTAAAATTAGGGTTAAACTTAAACATTACAATTTGGTACTGATATTAACACATGCCCCAACCGAAGTAGCCAAAGAAGACTTTTATAGTTCTTTGGGGAAGGTATGTCATGAAGTTTCCAATTACTACATGAAAACAATACTATGGGTCTTCAACGCTAAAGTTAAAAACAGTCCTATTTATATCCAGCAGGTGGAGGGCACAGCCTTCACAACAAAACCAGTGACACTGGAAAATGAATGGTAAATTTTGCACTGGAAAGAAATTTAGTTGTGACAGGAATATGGTATCAATATCAGGTCATTCACAAGGTCACCTGACACTTCACCTGACAACAAAACATGTAACCAGATAAGTCACATACTGGTTTATAGAAGACACTGCATGAATGCTTGTGATGTGAGAAGCATGAGAGGTGCTGAAATAGAATCAGAACATTTTTCAGTGACGGCCAAAAGTAGAGTGAATATCAAGGGTCGTGAGAAGACTAAGAAAAATGAAATAAAGAAATGGGATAAGTACAAAAGAAGTAAAAGAAGAATTCATCAAGGAGGTAACAGCTAATGTACAGGGTCCGCCAGCGAATCGGGCGATTTTTAAGTGTTAAAAAAATTAAAAATTTTGGATATCATGACGGAGTTATATTTATAAGGAAGTACATACTTTAGCATTTGCATAAATAAGTGAATCAGTGGTCTTGAAACAAAACAAAGAACAAAAAACACAACACATCATTCCACTCGTTACATCCTCAAGATGCCCTCCATTACGCTGCTCACACTCAGCAAGCCGTTTGTGAACACTACTCATGGCCCTACGTAACATGTTACCCGGGTTTCTTGAAATCTCTTCCTGTATCCGCAGTGCAAATCCAAGTGTAAAATGCGCCTGACACTGCTTTCTGACAGTCCCAGTATCTTGGAATGACGCACAGTCGACCGGCAAGGAATTTGTTCGAATGATGCTCTCACAGCATCAAGGTTCTGTGGGGTGCGAACTGTTTTAACACTACCACCTTTCCTCTTAACATTTGAGCCGGTCTCTTCAAAGTTGTTTACCCTCGTCTTTATGGCATGAGCTGACGGCACTTTACTGTTTCGATGAATCCCGAATTTCTTGCGAAATTCACGTTGGGTGGCAACGTAGCTAACATTGTTCTTATAAAATGATTTTACGACAAAAGCACGCTGTGCACCAGTCTACGATTCCATTTCAAACTGAACGCTATTCACGGCCACGCCATCTGGCAGCATCATTCCCCTTCCACGCTCATGCTAAAAATAGAAAAACGCCATTGCCAAATCGCCCGATTCGCTGGCGGACCCTGTATGAAATACTTGATTACGGGAAGCAGAAGATATAAATGTGATATGGAACAAAATAAAAAAAGGAATAAATAAAGCAGCTGGAAAAATAATAGGATAAAAAGAAAGAACACAAAGAAATATTTGGTTTAATGAAGAATGTCAATAATTTTAGAAGCTAAAAAGAGAGATTACAACAAAGTGATTAACGGAAATACCAGATAAAATGAACAAGAATGTAAGGGTAAAAGACAAGAAGCACATAAAATATTCAAACAAAAAGAGTATACTATTTAAATCAAAGCTGAAGCAAATGGAAATTTCTTACAATATCAATGATGCAAAGAAATTTTATCAAGAAGTGAACAGTATAAGAAAAGGATTGTTATCACAAACATTACTGATAGGGATAAGGAAGGTAACATAGCAAACAAGAAAGAGAAAGTCCTGCAGAAGTGTTTGGAATATTGTGAGAAGCACTTTGAACTGCAAGATGGAACAGACAGTGTCAGTGGAGAAGAGTGGACAATGTGTGTACAACTGCAGTACCATATTTTGAACCACCAAATGAGGCAGGCATAGAAATGGCAATAAGTAAATTGAAAAATTGAAACGAAACTGGACGTGATCAAATTCAGGCCAAACTGATTAATGAGGAAGGAAAAGAACTCAAGAAGGCTATTAATGAACTCACTTTAAAATATGGGAAGAAGAGGTCAAATCACACGAGTGGAAATATGATACAATATGTCCAATTCATAAGAAAGGGGACATGATGTTGTGCGATAATTATAGAGCAGTCACATTGCTGTTTACAACATATAAAATTCTGGCAAATATTTTATATGCAAAATTAGTACCCGATGCTGAGAAAATAATAGGAGAATACCAAGGAGACCTTTGAAGGGGAAGATCAACTGTTGATCAAATTTTTACTAGGAGACAAATATCGGAAAATGTTGGGAACAAAATATGATGTACCTCATCTATTTATTGATTTTCAAGCAGGATGTGACACTGTAGGGAGAAAAGAAATATGGAGTGTAATGTATAAACTAGGCTTTTCCAAAAAATTAGTAACTGTGCAGAATTTTAAATAATGATAAGTATGGGAAGGTTAAAATTAGTCAACATCATCCTCTGAATTTAAAGTTAACAAAGGTTTGTGACAAGGAGATGCAGTTACTCCTTTGCTGTTTAATATAGAGATGGAAATTGCAGTTAGAAGATCTAAAGCAGAAATATGGGAGAACTATATTTGACAAAGGTAGTCAAATTATGGCATATTTTGATGATGTGATTATTATGGGAAGAAGATTACAAGATGTTGAAGAAGTATTTACCTCACTGGTCTAACAAACAAATAAGATGGGATTAGAAATAAAAAAAAAAGACGAAATTTATGATAGTATCATGACAGCCTTACAATGGAAATGAATATGTAAAACTTGGTACATATAATTTTGATATAATGAGAGACTACATGTATCTTGGTACAATTTTAATAAATAAAAATGATTTAAGACCAGAGATTAAAAAAAATAATTACTAATGCACTTCTACCTTTATTAAAGAGCCAGTTAGTACTCAGAGCAGAAAAAACGAAAATCTGTAAGATGTTAATAAGACCACTGGAAACATATGGAACAGAATCTTGGATACTAAACAAAGATATTGCTAAACGGCTGGCTGCTTTTGAAAGAAACATTTTAAGAAGAATGCTTTGGGGGGAATTAACCCTTTGATGCCTAACAACCCCTAGTAGTCATACCGCACAGCTAACCTCTAAACGTTGCATTTTATATATTTATTCAACAAATACAGGTACTGAATATTTTAAACACGGTATATACTCTCCATTTTTTTCTCCTCAAAGTGCAGTTTGTTTCATAATTCTAACATATTTGGTTCCTGTATTGTTCACATTTCATATACAGTGTGTGCTAAAATTTAAAAAAATAATTCCGGCACCAAAAGGTTAAAGTAAGTGAAAACTGGAGAAGGCGACATAATACAGGAATAAGGCAGATGTTTGGAGATTTAGATGTACTTTAATTGGTCAGAATAAGTCGGTTGAATGGGATTGGTCATATTAACAGAATGGATAGTAAAAGAAAAGTAAGTAAATCATTTAACAATAATCCTCAGGGAAGTCAACTATGAGGATGACCAAAAAGCAGATGGTGGAATTGTGTACAAACAGATGTTAATAAATTCATAATTACAAAGTGGAAAGAGAGGTCAAAAACAGAGCTGAATGGGAGAAGTCCATTGAGTAGGCAAAGTTCCGAAATTGGACTGTAGGGCTATTGAAGAAAAATAAGAAAATACATTACACAATACAAACCTGCAGTGAAATAGTTTTGTAAATAACATGTGAAACCTGAGAATCTATAATAATTTTGGTCTGATAATGGAATCTGAGGAACTGTCAGGAGTGTTAAATTCAGTACCCTAATTGATGATAAAACAGTATATAAAAATATATAACTTCATCAAAAACCACTCACATCCTCCTTATGTGGAGCCTTTTTATATAAACAAGATGCTAAGAGACAAATCAGGGTGATACAGCCGTTACATCTGGTATGCCAGAAACTACTTATCAATATTTGTTATATGCTAACTAAGTTATAAAAAATTAATTTGAAATGTTAATTTTGTGACAAATTATGGCTGTATACATGCATAAATAATATAAAAATACCAGCAGATTAAAAAAACAGGAAGTATCTCTGACTGAAACTAACCTACTTCATTTGGAGTATTTTGTTGCTTTTTTGTATATTACTTTAAATTGTTTATTGTCTGCAATCACAGAAGACTGATGCACATGGCCATATTTAAATCCTATTAAATAATTCTTGGTTATAGCAAATTATAAGCTGATAAAGCATTCAGTAATGTATAAACTCATCTCTGAAGTGGAAATATTGATTGCTGTAGTGCAAGTACCAAGTATTTTGCTCACCTCCCAAGGTAAGTTCAGCACTGCCCTGAGCACTCTCATCGTTGCTGCGTGCCACGCATTGGTACATTCCACGGTCCAACTTGCGCACACTTCTCAGAAGCAGTACCTCCCCCTGCTGCAAAATGCTGACATAGGGGCTATCTAGTAAGGGGCGTCCATCCTTCAGCCATGAAATATGAATGCTTCCACTGCCTCCCAGCACAGAGCAGTTGAACATAGCTGGAGTACCTGCATCTACAATCTGCTGTTGGGGGCGAATATGGGCTGTTATGGGCGTGATTACATTCAGAGTGATCTCACGGCGGTCCTCGCCCATCAGATTGCTCACTACACAGATGTATCGTCCCCCATCCTCAGGCTGAATGCGTGGGAATTGAAGAACGGACTGCAAAGGGCGCACAAGTACCATACCTAACCGCACCTCCTGTAGCACCCCATCCAGGTCACGGTACCATCTGCAGACAGAGAAGGAACTAAGCATATAGTGCCTGGAAGTATGTGAAGTATTGTTGATCAACTGCCTTTTCCACTTTTTATTGGTACTGGCATATGCATTTCAGCGTTGGGTTATGCCATTTTCAGTGCCCTGTTGTTGTACATGCTTGACATTGGTTTCACTAGGTACACATATTCTAAGTCTGTTACACTGTATCCTGTTTACACTGCCCACTATTGTATGTTTGCCTCTGAAGAGTTGGATGGTGGTTTTACACTGCACAGGTTTGGCTGTTTGATATGTTGTGGATGTGGTAATTTTTTTGCAACTCTCTCATGTGTTAACCACATGTTTGTCCTTTTGGCCAGGTTGTCTTGTCACTGCTTGTTGAGTACATACGATTTGTGGAGCTGTGCGTGGCTGAACGTACTGTACTTTGTGTCTTGGCTGCCTGTGGCTGCTGGTATGCTAACTTGTGCAGAATGTGCATGTACCCTGCATTGTTATTCTATTTGTGTCAGGCCGTCCATGCTATTGTTTGTAACTTTTGTGTCTTGGATTATGTTTGTGTATGTCTATTGCTTCATGGATCCTCTCTGTCTTTCAGCTGCATGGCTGATGAGGGTGCAGGTGGCTTTGGTATTGTGATAATTTAGGTTTCGATCTTTGCTGCATAAATGTATGTGGTATCTGTTGTAGGTGTTTCAGCAATGGTCTTTTTCCAATTATTGCCTTTATTTCCTTGTTGTCTTCACTGTAGTCATGTCCTGTGTCTAGTAAGTTTCTCGTGTAGACTGAGTCATCTTTGTTTAGTCTTATAACTCCTATGTGTTTGTAGGAATGTCTGTTTGGAAATTATTCAGGCAGGCAGTCTTACATCTAATCCAGTGTCTATGAGAACTTAATTTTTTTTTGGATAAAATGTGTAATTTGTATTCTATATTATAGAAGGAAGCCCTCTCTACAAAATGATATATTCTGACAATTGTTCTTTACACAACACTGAGAACCTGGAATGTTTCCTTGGATATTTTCTCTATGATAAGATTTTTTTTCCCTGAAAAAAGCTTTACTAGAATGTACAGTTAATTATTTTTCAATCGCCCTCCAAAAAGCAAAGCACATGACTGGATTAGATTGAACTGGACTAGACTGACTGGATTGATGTACCAGTTTACACGAGATGAGACCCAGTCCAAACCACAGACCATGTCAGAATAAACCTTCCTTAGCCCAATTGAACACAACTCAACTAAGTCAGCCCCATGCAGCACTGTCTTGTGAAGCAAGTGTTTGCTCAGCTAGTCAAGAAGTTTCCTGCACTTTTTGAAAGTCAAAGGTTCATTACGGTGTTCAGAAGAGTTAGTTATTTGTCCCTGTGTCAAGCCAAATATATGCATTTCACACCCATCCTACTGCTTTATGAAACATAAAAGTATTATTCTCTTCCTATGCGTAGGCTCTCAAAATTGTCTCTTTCCTTCAGGTTTACTGGCCAGAAATTGGTACGCGTTTCTCTTCTTTCCCATTCATGCTGTGTACACCTACCATCTCATCCTGAGTATCTGATTGTCCTAATTATATGTGGTACTGAGTTCAAATTATGCTGTTTTATCCATCTTCCTGTGACTGCCTCCATTTTAGGTTCAAATATTCTCCTCAGCTCTCTGTTCTTGAATACTTTCATTCTATATTTTTCCCTTTATGTCTGAGACCGAGTTTTACACCCATACAAACCGGTAAAATTACAGTAGTTGTATGTTCTAGTCTTTATAATTGAAGACAGCAGACAAAAATCCGAATGATTCAAAACTGAGTGGTAACAAGCGTTCCTCACTTTTACTAAACCGATGATACAGTACTGGAAATGCATTGCTTACCAACAAATTTTTTACATAAAACATGCAGAATTCCATGAGGTAGACTTGTGATGTCACCTTGCAGCTGTCTTGTGTGCAATGTCAGAAACAGGCAATGACAATACCATGCATACTGCAAGCATGTTACAGCTTTGATCTGACAGACCTGTAGTTGGGAGGGGGGAAGCCTTGAGCAACACACACAAGATCAGTGGGGCTTCCAGCCCGGGCATTCACATTAGGAATGGAGTGCTCAATCCGGGGTGCGATATTGCCCTCAGGCTCTGAAACACCATAATAAGACAACAATCAAAATACAAAAGGTGGTCAATGAGTACGGTTCCTTCTAATAACCGACTGTCTAAATAAATTAACTAACCAGCTGACTAAATAACTAATTCACTCACTCACTCAACCACAGGGCAGAATTCTTTTTGAGAGTAACAGTTTCTCACCTGGTCAAGAAATTCTCCATATTTATGGAAACTGAATGTTCAGGACTGTGTTTATGACAGCTTGCGACTGGACACTGAGCCCAATCAATCCAGACCATTCCCTCCCATCCTAGTTGTTTTAAGACTTATTTTTATATTATACTTCAATCTACACCTGAGTCATCCCGGTGGTGTTCTTCCTCCAGGTGTTCTGACAAAACCCTATATGTATCCCCCCCCCCCACGCATGTAACATATCCTGCCCATTTCATATGTGAGTTGATCACCCTAATAATACTGGGCAAGCAGCAAAAACTGTGAAGCATCTCAGTATGCAATTTTCTCCAGCCTCCTGCTAAATCTTTCCTGTTAGGCTCAAATATCTTCTTTAAAATCATATTTTTGAAAATGTCAAGCCTCTCTTCGTGTGAGACACCAGCTTTCACACCTATGGCCAACATCAGACAAAATCATAGTTGTGTTTTTTTTTTAATCTATGTTTTCATGATGGAAAATGCGAAGATGAAATACTATTAACTGGCAATAAATCATAAATTTTTGTCAGACACAAAAATGTTATTATATTAAATTTAATAATGTATGCTACATGTTTCAGTCATATTTTGACCATCTTCAGGTTTTAATATACTCTATCTAAAACCAAAGTGGTGTACATGTGTTGAAAAAATGTGTTGTGTTCTTCGTTGGATTTTGTCCTACACTCTGTTCATAAAACTTTATTTTCCCAACATTTACTTCTAGACCAACCCCTTTAAAACAGACTACCAAACTTCCTGCATTTTATTTATAGTGTATATGTTTTGGGTTGCTCAGTGCATGATGAAAAGATAAATCATAATGGATACAGTGCTACATTCCATGTTGATCTGTTTGTCTTCAATACTGGTTTATGAATGGGAATAGTTGTGCCCATATTATAGAACAGAAGATAAAATTCTTACGAATGTGATATATACAACGTAAATGAAAAGCATAGGTGTGCATTGTTGATCTGTACTCTATGACATGTTACATGTCATATATGCAAAAGGAATGGTAACATCTTACATCTTTGCTCTTCTTGTGCATCTGCCCATGGACTGTATGTGTGTGCGTGTGTGTGTGTGTGTGTGTGTGGTGTGTGTGTGTGTGTGTGTGTGTGGTGTGTGTGTGTGTGTGTGTTACTTGCTTACTCCATGGAGCAGAGTCCTTCTTGAGAAGCTAACTGGTTCTGCAGCTAGTCAAAAAATTCCCCGCACTTTATGGAACCCGAAAGTTCATCACCGTATTCACAAGTGTCCGCCATCTGTC
>Ga0123355_10017024_pt1 | contig 11473 bp, 5 predicted proteins | sample TergutEmb28metaG_3_FD_89872 | JGI IMG/M metagenome (GOLD analysis project Ga0123355, IMG submission 89872) | Embiratermes neotenicus P1 segment gut microbial communities from Petit-Saut dam, French Guiana - Emb289 P1 | ecosystem: Host-associated > Arthropoda: Insects > Digestive system > Gut ...
AGGTTTTGGTTGTGGTGGTATTTTTGGCTCAGTTTGTTGTTTTGCATTTTACCTTCAAAAAATATTAATATCTATCTTGAATGTGTGTTAGCAGGAATTTGTGTTTGTATCATGAATTTTACGGTTAATTCGGGAATGGTGAAATTCTGCAACAGGAATATCCATAGCACAGTCACGCTGTAGCTCAGAATTAATTGTTAAACTTAATATAACAGGTATACGTGTTATCTATACAGATAAGCATGGATTGAATATACCATGTAAGTAAATCTGTTACAAACTCTTATGTATCAAAATTTTATTACAGGGTGATATGTTCATTCAGGTATTGGGCATGAGAAATAACAAGAGACTGAAAAGCGCTTCATGGAGTAAGAGCCCACACACACACACACACACACACACACACACGTGTCATTCTTCGTCCACGGAGTGAATTCTTGAACTTACCGCCTGTATATTATTAGTGCCTCCCAAAGGAAAGTGGATTGTGGTGAATAATTTATCACAGTCCAAATGATTTCCATGATGTGGCTTATTATAATTTCAGTGGTTTTCTGACTGAAAATTTTACGTATTTGCAGTCTGGTTTTTAAGTGGTTGCAATTTTCTTACATTATATTACTATCCCTTTCCTTGAAAGTGTGAGCAGAAAGCTGATTCACTTAATTGTAAAATAAAATGTATTTAAGAAACGCACTTGACAGACTAATAGTAAAAAGACACTAGCATAACTTGCATAGCATTCTTTGCCCACGTAATGGACCCTTAGTGACGTACGGTAAATACTTCATGTTATTGTAGAGCTGGTACTAGAGATGTGAGTGATATGTACAGTGCACACAGCTAACTGTACTGTATTAACTTTCTGTTTTATTGTCCATGGAAACAGAGCAGTAATATTTAACAATGTATTGCTCTTTTGACTTTGGATTTGTAGATTTTCAGCTAAAAGTGCACAGAAGGCAGCCCTCGTTTTAATTTGTACATATTTTGTGTAGGAACTGCATATCATAATTAGTGACTGGGGTACAAGCTGAAAAACTGAAGAGTTGTGATATGATTGATGGTAGCAATAAGAGACATCTTTTTTCCATAGCATCCAGAATGGCTCTGGGGCCCACCGAGCCTCATATTCAAATGGGACCAGAGTATCTTTCCCTGGGGATAACGTGGTCAGAACATGCAGCTGACCGGTGGCTGCCGTTCAGTGTCAAAGTTAAGAATGAATGAATGCAACTGTAGCTCCATATCCCCAAGTGCCTTCATGGCATGCACAGAGACAATTTTACTTCATGCTTAATGTTTTGTATAACCTTCATTCAAAACATTAATTTTTAAAACTTAAGCAAATGGCAGCTTTCAGAAACAAAATGTACAGACAGGCACATTCAACATTTGCTTTCAAGAGCTTATTAATAATACAATGGTAATGTCTGTAGTTATCCAGTATTTCATAGCTAAATTACCCTTACCTCTTCAGTTACTGGTATTGAATTCTGTGTATAATATGTACTGTCTATTTCCACTTTCAAAAATTCTATCAGAATGCAGGCCATTATCATTAATGAGTGGTCCATAATTCAGTAACATGGTATCAGAGGTTCTCACTACCATGAAGAAAGAGTTTGCTGCCCGTATCATTAAGATAATTTCTTGGACTACCCTGAAAATGGAAGCAGCAGGTTCCTCCGAAATGCTAGTAAATTTACAAATTGACGTGATGTCATATCCTAGAAGGCCTGTTTCTTCAGTTTTCAATAACTTTGTTACTGTGGTATGGCACTGTGCAATGTTTCCAAAGAAAGTGCTGCTGCCATCATGGAATATGCCTTGAAGTTGTAGGCAGTATGTTTCTCCAAAATTTTGTACCCGGCTACAAGACTACATTTTATCAACCCAGAATACCGCATTATGAACATCTATTGCTGTGAAAACACCAAAGTGTCTCTTTGATTATTGTTCTTGAACATATAAAATGTACCCAAAGTTGAAATATGAGTGTTTTATGCCTTGCAATTTATCTTAATCTTTAAATGCCACTATTAAAGGTGGGTGACTACACAGTATCAAATGATGATTAAAGATGCAACATTTTAGCATTTATTAGCCATGGCTAACAAAATTTTCTTTTGCAGACTGTGTATCATCTGAATGGTATAATAAAGCCTAGTTTTGGTAGGACACAGTAACATGTTTTGTAAATTTAGATGATATATTTAAAGAGTCAGGTGTCTTATTCAGAGGATATCAGAACTATAATGAAAAGAGATTTATTTGGGGAACAGAATGATGCTCATCATCAGTGGGAAGAGTGTGGCTGGAATACAGAGTGTTTTGATTAATTATTCAGAATAGAGGATAGTGCCAAATTTTATTTGATTTCTTGTTGATTTAGCGGTGTCTGGCTGATGATGAAAAGGAGCAGGGCTCTATTATACTGAAACCATGAAACAAATACTTATTTAATTTGTTTATAAATTTTTTAATTCCAAAGACCAATTGCTCTTACAGCCTTCTTATATTGGTTTCTCTGGGAGAAGCTGGTCAGACACAGACAAATGCACATGTGAGCTTTTGGTACAATGACTGTGCACTTTTTAGTGACCAGGTCCTGGTGTTTCCATTGCAAATTAAGAATACTATTGGATAATGAATGCTTCTGTGTAAGATATTACTAGCTTGAATTGATATCCTTCGTCTTCCCTCAATGGTTAAACGGAGTTTTGTTGTCTGTGTATAGTATGTTAGCAGTGTTGCTACAAAACAGTATTAAGTGCATCCATATTGAGTCATTTTCATTCTTCAGTTATTATATAAATTTTATTGCACAACTTAATTTGTAAGGATTGAAACTGTGAAGTGATAGATCTCATATAGATTTTTAAGAGATCAGTAAAGTTAGGAATGTGTAGAATATTCAAAATAACTTGAATGTATGAATGATAAGCGTCATGTTTATTTAATTAATTATTAAACAGTTGATGCATTAACAGCATGGCTCCAAATGACTTCTCAGTTGTATGTAGACATCACTATCACACTTTCACTAAAATTCTTAATACATTATTGAAATAATAATAGATGATGGTGATGATGGGTCAGATTAATGTAGTATTATTGTTAATTATGTATCGTTGCTTTTCTGCTGTCAATATTACCTACAATATGCAGGTAATGAATGTTTGCAGTACAAGATAGAATAGAGAACTGCTTTCATTACCTGACATAGTCTTCTGCAGCAAACATAAAAAAATTTTACCTTCCCAAAAGTTATTGTACAAATGTGGCATGTTTGGTTTTCAGGATTATGTGCTTGTTTGCCATGCTTTTTTATTATGCTTTTTCTTATTCTCTTTTTCTATGCATCTTCTCTTTAAGCATGTGTATTTTTTGGTGCACAATTGCTCTGTCTCTCAGTGTTCCTATTATCTGTAGCAGTATGCCAAACACATCACGGGTATAATGTGAAAGCAGAGGACCTTTACACACATTTTCATGGGTCCATCTGAGTCACACAGCAATTGAAGAGCTTGCCGAATCCAGAGCTGATAAGGTTTACTTTGTCGCTTGTCATTTCAGTTCCATTCGACAGAAACTGCATCAAACCAGCTCACATATGTGGTTATGTAGTGTCAGTTTTTATTTTTTAAATCTCTTCCAGTCTTGTCTTTCAGTCTTGTTGCTATTCTTGGCAGCACAGTTGCTCTTTACATGTTGCTATAACTACCAGCAAAATAGACAAATAATCTGCAGGTTATTAAAATAGGTGAGAATCTTGATGTCCACAGAGGTGATTCGTACGGCAGTGATTGTGTTAAACAAAAGGAGAGTCTACTACACTCGACTAGAACTGCTTGCAAAAGAACTGTGGCAAAGTATAGCATCATTCAACTCATATCAACCAAAGTAGACATGTCTTTTGTATTGCACTTGGCTTTAAATGGTCACTGATTGGTAAGGTGGAAACCTGGTTTCAGTTTGCGGTGTTAATCATGTGACTAAAGTCAGCAATTAGTTGGTGTAAATGCACCTTTAAGTGCCACTGTTCTGGGGTAGCAGGGTGGAATGCATTGCTTGGCCATCACTCTTGGGTTGCAGTTGGGTTGGGGACGAGATTTTATCCGAAGGTATTCATGGGATTTGTCCTACAAAACACTATGGCTTTGACCATTGTGTACATTCTTATAGTTCTCTATAATAAACATAGGCTTTGGTCATTCGTATCTTCTTTCTCTTACTCTTGTCTCTGTCTCACACATGCTGCAGCAGATTATGTAAAGTATGCAGTGTGTTAGTGATTGTGTTTTATAAATATTATTACATTGAGTGTGTTTTCTTTTTCATGGGAGGGTGTGTGTGTGTGTGTGTGGCACGCACACGCGTGTGTTTGTGTGTGTGTGTGTGTGTGTGTGTGTACTTATTACCTTAAACTGATATTTTTGTTATAGCTTCTTCAAGTGACATATTTTGTACATAAAGATATGTAGTTAATTGTTGGGTTCCAAAAAATTATTTTGCTTTACTCAGGAGTTCATTAGAGGAGCATTTCACTATTTAGTTTTAAAGTTTATCATACAATATTCAGGCAGCTATTCATTGAGGGTACTTAATTTTGTGGTTAAAAAACGTGATTTTTTAAAGTTTCTGACTATGCAGAACAGGAATGTTTGCATAAGAAATTTTTCTCTGTTACTTGTGTATCTCTTTGTGCAAGTTGTAATATTCCTCTAGCACCTAAGGACAACCGGGAAATTAGAGTAACGCTTAATACACATTTGGCCATGGTACAGACATATTGCTTTTAAAATGTGAACTTATAAAATTTTTCATACATATAGAGGATATATATATATATTTTTTTATATGTGTAATGTTCACATGTGCCTCTGCAAATGCTGTTAGTAAAACCACAGAAGTGAAATATTGGAACCCAGATTACCCGGTGTGTTTGAAACATTTATGATTTATTATTGCTGTTGGATTGTCCAGTGTATTTTGAAACATTTATGATTTAATATTGTGGATTGCCCGGTGTATTTTGAAACATGTATGATATATTATCGCTGCTGCTGTTTCAGTTACTTGATTGAAAGATAAAAAATGTCTGCAAAATGGTGGATTAGCTGTTTGATAACCTGATGAATTGAAAAGGGATGCCAGCTGTGAAGTTCTTAATTATATTGATGAGGATAGAAAATACCTGCATCATATGTGATAAAACTGTGTATGTGTAGATTTTAAAGTATGAAATACTTTTTCGTTCATTAGTAAATAATCTGTAGGTCGTGAATACATTACTACAGTATCTTGAATAAAAGTGCATTCTATAGTGGTAACACACTTGATATTGAAAAGTTAAGAGGAAAAATTTTCTTAACCTTGGCATGACATAAATGTGGGAGGTGTTGATTTATGGTTAATACATTTTATTCACATACTGTGCAGCAGAGATCAAACTGACAAGTTTTTCTACATCAGAAACTGGAAGTGATATAAGCTTACAACTTGGATCAGAGTTCCCATCATGTACTGTTTCTTGGTGTGTGTTGGTGCTTGGTTTTTTGCTGTTTTCCATTAAGTACAGTTATTTATGTCAGTAAAGATGCCAGTATGGGTGCTGAGTTTGAAGAAAAACGTGGATTAGTGTTGGTGACTTCTGTGAGGTGTGGCAAGGGCCCACCTCAGAATATTGGCGAATGCTACATCACCTAGACTCCCACATTCATTGAGAGACAAGTGGATTGGAGACTAGCCTTGAGGCAGAGATGAAATATGCCAGTTCAAATCTTGGTGTAGCATAAGTTACTTTTAATGTGTTGTCTTGGCACAAATACACATTTGAACTGTAGAGTTGTATTATCCAATTATCACTGAACAGTGTCTCTTTGTTTAAAGTCAGGTGTTGAGTAATCGTTTTTCATTTTTTTTTTTGTGCCAGTTACTCATGGAAACAAACGGGCTATCTTGAGAACACCTTATTGTACTTTATATGTGTGCTAGACGTTTAGTAAGAGAAACGTCACACAAATGAATTTTTCAAATGGTCAACAATGGAAACCTGTTTGTGCCATACTTTGTTATCTAATCAGGGTATATAAACAATTAAGATTACTTGGGGAAGTAACTGACACATTCTGATTCAGAGTGTTAGAACGTTATGAAAAAGAACTGGAACCAGGTTCTACATAACAATACAGCAGTTCAGAAAGTTATCTAATAATATTCTGAATTGTTTTTGTTTATTTTGGTTCCAGTACTACATTGGAATTGAGTGTGCAGTATATTTTTATTCAAGATATTGCCGTAATTAGCAGGGCGTGCTTGTGCATTTCATGTATGATTACTTTTGTGTGTATTGTATATTTGTAGCAATATGGGGAGAAGGAGATTCAGATTTTACTAAAATATGTTGGACTAAAGCCTTTCCAGAGTACAGACATTGGTATAAGTGGCATGTTTTCAAGGAAAATTACTGTATCATTCAGTTGGTAATGAATTGCTTATATTGTGTAACTGTATGAAGTATGAAAATCATAACAGAACACCATACACATCTTTAGTTATAGCAGGGTCAAACATGTAAGAGTTCAGTTAGATATCAGTTAGAATGTGATAAGTTTTCCCCTTTCTTCTTACTGCACTATCATCACTTTGAAGTCCCAGTTTTACTGGAACTCACAACTGTGCTGTGACAGTGGCACATTATTGTCATTTGCTGTATCATGAAATAATAGACTGTTGTGATGAAACATGCCTGAAGCCATATAACATGCTGAATGTTGTTGACATACACATATAAGCATGATTCAGTTCATTTTTTCATTTAATGTGCTGGCTGCACAGTGCAGTTGTGTTAAAATACATGTAAGCTAAAAACAGTTATGGTAGTAAATAAAAGTGATGGGATCAGGGTCTCTTATAGTTGTACGTCGTACAGCAGTTCTGTGTTTTGTGGATTTGTGGTGTGCAGAACTTGACACGCAACAATGTTGACCATTGTTATAAGGGGAGTTAATGGGGAACATAGATATGTGGGGTCAAGAAAAAGAAGTGTTTTGCTGATAGACAGTCATTTATGTATATATTTTTTTGTTGCAAACAGTTTGCTGAATGTTTTGTAATTGAGTAACTGAAAGAAACCCTTTCTAGATCAATGTAGTCATGTGGTCAAATTTTGGTTGCGCAAAGAGACAGAAGGAGAATTACAAAGAATGTGTAAGATCATAATATTAACCTAGATTCTTGCGGAGTGGATCCAAGCAAAAGAGCTGTATCTGAAATTCTACTATGTGGATCGGGTACCTGTATTCATGGGACAGTTTGTACTTCCTGTGAGGTGGATGTGTTTTCAGCATTGGTTGTCTATGACATCACTTTGATCAGGGTTTACAGTTACCATAACCTGGCAGTTTCACTTAATAAATTAGTGGATCAGGTGCAACACATTGAGTTATAAATGTAACCCAGAAATAACATGACAAGTTTAATTTTAAAATCTATAAAATAATGAGATCAGCATTTTTCCAGTCATAGTGATCTGTACTTTGTGAAAGAGCACATTTTTGTTGTGATGCCTGTGACATACAATAGATGTGATATTTTTGTAAGCCTTTATTGACGTAAAAGCAGCTCCTAGCTGGACACTCATCTTCAGGAGGGATAGTGAATTTTTTAGCCCAGGAGCTGTTTTTCTAACTGTTTTTCTTCTGATATTGTGTTCTTTATTAGCTGTGAATTTTAAGAGGCTATTGTAACTATTCATGTAGAAGGCAAGGCTTTGGATGGAACAGATTTATTAGAATAAAGGTAATAATTTGAATGACTTTTTCCTGTAGCTTGGTCACATAATGAGAGACAAAGTAATGGCAGCTGTGGCCCCTACATCTTCTTTACTCATATAACTCTTACCATGTCTTCAGGATCTAGTAAAGTGACAATGCATTTCATATGGTATGGCACGACTTTGGAAATAGAGGTAACTTCTAAATGTACTGAGTTTTTCTTCATCAGAAGTCCACAGAGTATGAATGATTCTGCATTTTATGGTGCATCCATCTGTTGACAGAGATGTTAGAATGATGGGAATGGGCATTTAAAAAGCACTGAATCAGGTTGTCTTGATGGGCATTGTGAATTGTCATATTAACTTCCTGACAGTGGAAGTTTTTAGATGAGATGGGGCAAGGTAACTTATGTACCTGAAATCTTGAGCCATACTTCTACACACACAAATACATTCCCTTCCAGCCATCTATAGGTGGTGCTACAGCCCATCCATCCCTATCCCCACCCTCAACTCCTCCATCCTCATGTTTTTATGATCTGTAATGCATCCCTCTGGACAACATTCTTCCATCATCTTCATTTTCCTAATGGTTTTGTGTAGTGGAATTTCACATTAAAAAGTCTTTTTTGGGATCCTCTCTTCTTCCATTCTTGTGATATGACCTGGCCATCCTAGTCTTCTAATTATAATAATATACTACAACCTCTTGGTTAGACAAATGTGCCATCCTCATTTAGACAAAATGTCTGGTTTAGCATGCACTGTTTTTTTCTTTCCCCTCCACTGAATATAAGAGGAACTTTGGAGAAAGAAAGTACCTAATTTTCCCTCAAAATGGCACAAGTTTGTCCTTAAGACAGTTCTTAGTTGTGTGGCATGCTGAGTTTCTTCATCCCTTTCGTTGTGAGAATATGATATTTCATTTTGTTTTGTCCACCTCGTAGCAAACAACTCCACATTATATTGTGCTTATACACCTCAGTACGGCAATTAAATGCTATAAATTGATCACCCTAACTCACAGTACATTGTGAGAATGAAAGTTCACAATAAACTAAGCTCCAGCATGTAAATTTTCAAATTTAAATTGTTTTCTGTGTGTCGACATATATTTGAACTTCAGGTCTGAAACACTTAAAACTACAGACATATGTGAAGTGCTTGGACAGACATGAGTTAGTTCCACACATCAAATACAAAGAAAATTTCATGTAACCATGTGTCTAGAAATAATGATTTTTGACTTCAATTGGAATATATATATACAACAGAAAATACCTTAACTATGTAATATTTTACTTACAACTGACGTAATATATGCGCAATACACATTCCCAATTTAGTAAGTGTTAAAAGATTTCTTATTGTTCATCAATTCCCAATTCACAACAGATTCTCAAAATGTCCTGCACCTGAATCAGTGCACACATGGACACATCTGATCATGGATTGTTGCATCTTTTCATAGGTTCAGGGTCGGTTGTGAATGGCTTGACACAAATAAAAAGTGTTGGTGGTGTGTTTTTTTCAGTTGGAGCTGAATACACTAGGGTTTTCGGATGTCTGCACAATTAAAAATCTAAAGGATTAACATCGAAAAGTGGTTGTGCTGTACCTCTGAAACTGTTCATGGACTTACATTGATATGAAATTTTTCTCTTGCTCAGATTTGGGGGACTCGCTCCTGAAGTTTTTCCAAGCATTTTATATACATCCTGTGTGTCTTTTGTGCGATATCAAGCCATCAGACCTCAACCTAGCCAAGGACCAATAACAGATGCAGCACTGTCTCTGTGACACAGTAAGCAGCTCCCTTTTCCCCCATCCCCTCTCCGCATAAGTGACATATTCATCCTTCTCCTTTAGCATATATCATTTATGGCAGTGGGACACTTGTCCAGGTAAGTGTTTGTGTAACTAAAGCAGAATTGACTGAGAGGTAAGGCTACAAAAATGCTTTCTGAGATATTCCCACTTAAATTTAGTCCTGGATGTGTGAAAATATTTGTTTCCATCTTTTTTTAAATCGGAGCTGAATGTTTTATTCATTCTGGCACATGACTTTTTTGTTAATGGAAACACAGCTTGAAAGTGAGATTATTTTGAAATTAAGTGAAATTATTTATTACTTAGAATTTTTAAAACATGGTGAATACTGAAAGTTAACAGGGGTATACAGAAAATCTGAAAAGCAGTGAAAGAATTACTAATAGTTTTAAATCCCGATGCTTGGCATCATATGTGCAGTAAGTTTAGAATTAACCGTCACATATTTTGTCAGGGAAGCCAATCATTGAGAAATTTCATATAGGAGTAGTTCCACACAGCTTCAAGCGCAGATAACTTTAGCGAGAGTCTGATATTACTAGGCGCAAGAATGCGGGAGTCTCACGTGACTGAGGTGGGGGCTCGTAAGGTTTGTGAGATTCGCGCCTTAAGTGCTTATACAAAATGACGGGATCTTAGTGGATGTAATCGTGCTGCACCTGTAACGGCTGAGGACATATCTGTCCCGAATCCATGCGATGCTTCATGGTTTTCTTAAGCGCGTCGAGACGACTGACGGAATGTGAGTGGCACTCAACCGGCATGTGCGACGTATCAGACTTGTACATGCTCAGCAAGCAGTGGCGCTTTCTAATTTCAGACGTGCGATAAAGCGTAGTAAAACCGAATAGCAAACGATACCAATAATTTCTGCTAGTATTTTTAATTTCCGACATTTTTCACTGAATTTGTTGAGATAAATTACGAATGTAAAACTACCATATTCCAAACGGCTTTGGAGCTCGTAGAGACGCAATTTACATGAGACGTACAGAAATGTGACAAAATTTTGAAGGAACTGGATTACCGTTGGAATATTTAGCATAATACAAAATTGAAACATCTACTTGAAGATGTACAGGTGCATTAAATAAGTAGGTTTCCCTTGTTCCTAACTTTTGTGTTAAGCATTTCATCTTTCCATAGCGGTAACGATTACAGTGACAGTGAAATGCAACAGATGGTGCAAGAGTCGGTCGGATGGGGATAAGTTGATGTGCAGTGCAGCGATATGGGAAACCTGGTCCCCCGAAGAATTTGGTGGTGTGACGCGGTTTCGTGGGAGAAGCATCTTTTCGCCATCGAAATTCACAACCAATTAATGAAAGTAGTAACGTTATTTGAACGAAAGGTATCACAGAAATTCGTGCAGGGATTTCGGACATTCGGTCTTGTGTCGCTGGAGTGAGTGGAAGTAGTAGAACCGGTCTCCAGTGATACATAAGAAGCGAAACCTCATTAGTCCTGCCTCGGCAACTGATCGCCCACCGTCCGACCCTACCGTCAATCAACCGACGAAGCAAACTAAAGGTACGTCACAAATAGTTCCGAACAAACAAAACAGTTGCTCGGTTACAAATCAAACGGACAAAAGTCTGCCATCTGGCAAACATCTGATCCCACAGCAATGGATCCAAGTCAACAAAGGCAATTATTATTTGCCCTACCATTCCAGACCACACACTACCCAAATCCAAATACGGAAGACCCACCATACCATAAGGAGCCGAAACAATACTCTCTAAACAATAAACCCAGCACATCAAAACACACTCTCCCCTCATACAAGGACAGAAGAAGCAACGATAACCTATCCAATCTATCCTCATCTAGCGAGGATCTGCTAGCTACTCCCCC
>Ga0123355_10017025_pt1 | contig 11473 bp, 11 predicted proteins | sample TergutEmb28metaG_3_FD_89872 | JGI IMG/M metagenome (GOLD analysis project Ga0123355, IMG submission 89872) | Embiratermes neotenicus P1 segment gut microbial communities from Petit-Saut dam, French Guiana - Emb289 P1 | ecosystem: Host-associated > Arthropoda: Insects > Digestive system > Gut ...
CGAAGAAATACAGGTAGCGGAAGACCAAGCGGAGCATCCAGTTGTCGTAACAGTTGAGCTAATCATAATTGAGCGCGATGGCGAGGTAGTTGTGCGGGCGGATGAGACTGGCGTTCACATCCTACAACGAGTCCTTTTAACTCAAGAGGAGATTCAAAGCCTTATCCCGCTGGCGAGAACAGCGTTAGAAACAAGAATGTCCCCACACCCAAATAGGGCGATGACAGCAGAAGAATTAGTTGCATGGAATTTAGAGTATGATACCCTTGGCGGAATGAACAGTTTAGAATTGCTAATTATCACATGAAAGAAGAGATATACATGCAACAACAAGCACTTTCAAATAAAACATATGAGTTTGATTTTGCATTTTCATTTGCGGGGGAAGACAGAGAGTTAGTCTCATGTATTAAAGACCAACTTGAAGCCAAAGGATATCGTGTTTTGTATGATTATACTTATCAAGCTCAATTAGTGGGACGTGACTTATATCAAATCTTACGAGATGTGTATCGGAATCTAGGTAAATTCGTAGTGTGCTATATTTCTGATGCTTATGTTCAAAAGAAATGGACAAACTTAGAGTTTACAGCCGTAAAAGAACGTTTTTTAGATACTTTCTTTGCTGAGGGTTTTTTGATACCAATTTTGATAGATAATGCATCTATTCTCAAGGATGTCCCTTCGTTTATTGGTTTCTATAACCATATTGATATAGATAAAACAGTCTAAATGCTTTGCAATAAACACAATTCATATATCGAAGAAGATAATATGATTGATGATATTCAACGTTTTATTAAGCATATCAAAGAACATGTTGCTCAACAATTGGAACGTCATAAGTATAAAATACAGAATTCAAATAATTCTCTACTTATCAAGGGGGATACAGACGTTTTTACATTCCGTTTGGCAACGGATTCATTCGCTCAAACTCCCTGTGTGCTTTTTTTTGAAGGTGATAGTGACATTTTTGAGTTAGCATTTCCTGCACTTGTAATCACTTGGTTCAAATTCCCTTCTCTAAGATTTGCTATTCATGTCTTTTCAGAATATTCTGATAACAAGTTTAATGAATTGTCGTTTAACGAACTTATAATGGAGATTTGTGTATACATCAAAAGGCGCATAGGAGACAGAGTGTAATGCAAACTAATTTAGACGTAACCTTGTTATGTGGAGAAGTCGGTGTTGGTAAAACTACGCTCGCATTAAAGAAATGGCCCTCTCATGTGTTGCTTAAAGGTGACGATACTCGTAATCAATATGCAACAATGGGCGCATTGGAGAATGCACTTTCTGATAAATTTGATAAACAATATCTCAACACAGGCGAAATTTTTTTTGATCTGAGAACCATTTTGAAGAATGATGTTGCCATTATCTTGGATCAAGTCGAATTAATTGACGAGATTGTAATAAAAGCGATTATTAATACTGCCATTTCCATTAAACGAGCAGTATTGGTTTTTATTTTTGATTTAAATAGCCAAGTTCTAATTGAAAATAGGACTTTTCGTTTTTTATTAGATAATGATATTCTATCTCAGCCAATAGAAGTTACTGCAAGTAAGGATGATTTGCAAACAGTGTTAACTTCAATGTTGCCTCATGCAGAAAGACAATGGTGCACGCTACTATAGATTGTCCCTCAATCATGCACGAACATATATTGATAACAGATTCATTTACTATGATATCTTAAAAAAATGTGGTATGCACTACGATTTTAGTTTGACGAAAAAATTTTTAACTGAATGTGCCACATATTCTGAGAGTATCAATAATACATTCTTAGCAGCAGAAGTTTATGTGAATTTGGGAACCGAAATAATGTTTAATCAGATGGAAGACCACAAAACAGCTTATATCTATCTAAATCAAGCCATTAGAATCTTCGAAGATGAGCCAAATCAACATCTCTCATATGCACAAAACAATCTTGCAATCTATCAAATTCTTTACAACAATGATATGGAGGATGCAGAAGACTTATTGGAACGCTCATTGTTAGTTGGCATAAGCGATTTTACTTATATGACAATTTTGCTTAATCTTGCTATGTGTCGCTTGAAAAAATTAGGCGGAAACAGTCCTGAATTTCAAGACACATATAATAAGTTTATAGTATACTATTCTCAGATAAAACTACGTAAACAAGCAACACAATATGAAGACATATATAAAACACTTTTAGATATAATTGTGATAGAAGATGCAGGAAACATGGAAATGGCATACTTAGAGGCGAAATCATTACAATCTGAACTTCTTCCAACTGTTCTTTAAGCCAATCGTAACTGATATATTACATCGAACCTGTGCAACAGTTGGTGAGAAGGATGAAACCAATAATATTGAAGTATACAGACGTTTTAATAAACATAAGTTGTTTTTAGCTGAATTCAGATTTTGGGAATAGATAAACGATCACATGCAGTTTGAACTATTTTATCTATCGTTTCCGCAAAGGTGTAACCATATTTTTCGCCTACTACATCAAATGAACATCCTGAAAACAATGAGGGCAGGGGGTTTGCTTCAATAAAATAGATTTCGCCAGACGGTGCTAATCGATAGTCAAACCGTGCAAAATCACGACATCCAATTTCAGAAAACAATTTATATGAAATTGTTTTGAAATCCGCTTCTTTATGTGTAGGCAACTCTAAAATCACATTATTATAGTCTCCATATAATTTAAGATTTGTATCAAGCCAAAAATCATCATTGCGCTGTACATCTACAGTAGTTATTCCCCACAACATATTAGAAAAATCGTTTCCAATCATTGGCACTGTAATCTCTCTTCCGAATATGAACTCCTCGCATAAAATTGATGTTTGATATTGTTCAATTAACTGTTCTATTTTGTTAATAGCTTCTGATTTTGTAGATGCCGTGCATATACCAGAACTATTGCCTTCATAATTTGGTTTTATTATAAAGGGGCTTTTCATATTCGAAAGCGATTTACTTATGTATGATGTAAGCGAATTTGGAGTTGCTACAACATATTTAGGGGTCAATATACCCAGTTCAATTTCTAACACTTTGGTCAATGCTTTATTCAATGTTAAGGATAATCCAAAAGCATCTGTTCCAATGTATGGGATTCCAAAGATTTCAAGCAACGCTGGAAGTAATCCTTCTCGATTTCTTGAATTAATGCCTTCAACTGTATTGTATACAATATCACAATCAAACTGTTGGGCTTGAATTGACTTCGCTATTGAATAAGTATTCCCCAATAAGATAGCATTGTGTCCAATAGAATCAAGTAATTGTTTGAGAATGTTAATGCTCTCTATATTTGCAAAATCGTAGTGCAACGAATTTCTTTCCTGTAAATCATACATGTCTAATGTATCATAGGCAATTCCGATTCGCATATTGTAGCCTCCTATACACTTGATAATTATATGCAATAACACTACCATATCTCAGATGAAAGCCATTCGCTTTTCAAAACACTTTCAAAATCAAAAAGGCGTATAGACTACCCATTAAAAAGATGTTTTGGTGCAAAATTATTACAAACTTGCACCAAAACACCTTAGTTCAAACAAATGTTTAGAGATAAACTATTTGTATTTATAACACGTCAATAAAATAAATATTACAATATGATATGCATAGTTTTACCAAATATCAGATAAAAATGACTTTTTGTTTCTGAACTTTAACACACAATCATCAGAAGCAAATTCACCTACAAGCTTCATGTACCAAACACACAAGCATCAGCAACCACGCTTTCAGAGTTATCTGCAATGCTCACTCTAGTTTAATTTTGTTCCTAGGATGCTTGTTGGTAAGAATTTGTCGTTGTTTCTCTGAAGTAACTTGGGTATATATCTGGGTTGTCTGAATTGAACTATGCCCAAGCATCCGTTGAATATAGCGGATATCAACATCCTCTTCGAGTAGAAGTGTTGCAAATGAATGTCGAAACATGTGAGGCGTGATATGTTGAGGGATTTTGCACATTTCACTAAAACGTTTAATCATGAACCGAACTGATTGTTCTGAAACTCGCATTGTCAGCCGATTTACAAAAAAAAATCTGAGTTGCTTTTGTTTGAATTTTGGTATTGTCGCAACGCATTAATTACCTCAATATTACCTATTTGGATAATGCGTTCTTTTGCCCCTTTGCCCATAATTCGGATTGTTCCTTCGTCTAGGTCAATATCACCTGTCTTTAATGAACAGAGTTCAGACACCCGCATTCCTGTGGCAAAGAGGGTTTCTAACATAGCTTTATCTCGCAATGCTACAAATACCCCATATTGTGTTGTGGCCATTTCTTGTTCTTTATGTGCAGCAACTAATATTTGTTCAATGAAATTTAGTGGGATTGTTCTTGGTAGCCGTTTAGGTTCTTGAAATTTAGTTTTTATCTTTTTCATTGGATTTGCATCAAGTAGCTCCTCAAACTCCAAGTAGTTTAAAAACGCACGTATGCTTGCTATCTTACGCTTCGCAGACAACGGCGTGTATTTTTGAAGAAGTTCCTGTATATAGCCTGATATTACTGCCTTAGATATTTCATGTTCAGGCAAGCTAATTGTGTACGCCAAAAACTGACGAAGGTCTATTTCATACGCTTTAATGGATAAATCACTTAACTTTTTCTGGTGTTTGCAATAGTGAAGATAATCACTAATTTCCTTTTTAACATCCATTGTGTATAACACTCCTTATTTTTAGAAAATCCGAAGTATTATACACATTGTCTTACTATTTGTCATTAAAACCGCAAAGACACAGCAAAATACAATTCCCAATTTTTCACTCTTGACTAGCCCATTGCTAGTTTTTTAACTGATTCAAACACTTCCTCGAAAGATTTACCATATTTTAATGCTTGAAACTCACTTGTTTTTACGTAATCTACATCCAAGTCCTTCATTTCATCCCATACTATGCTTGCAGCACCACCTGTTATTGCTAGAGGTATGACAATATTTCCTTGTTCTAAAGAAATTTTTATTTCTTCAAGGACACCAGGAGAATTAATTATATTATTTTCCTCTTGTTTCGTGCCATTTATTACAATGGTAATAAATGTGTTCAGTATAGCATTTTTCCGTAAATGAGTGTAAAGTTTTCTTCGTTTTTCTCCATCCATAGTTTTGTTGTAAGGAAAGGGAAATAGATAAACAGATTCGTTAAATTTCTTAACACTATCATGGAATGATTTACAACCTTCAAACGCACCTGCGACAACTTCAACACCAACATTTTTGCCATATCCTGTGAATATTTTAAAATCATTTTGAATCAGCCATTCAGAGATAGTTCTAGCATATTTAGCACAATATCCGTTAGCATCTTCTTCAAATGCTCCACTGATAAAAACATTTTTTGCGCTAATACGTTTTCTTATATCACTGAGCATATCTGTAATTTCATTAAAATCATTCACAAGAATAGAATGAATGCCATAGGATTTTAAATCTTCGATATGATGTTGTTGTTTTCTCATCATATATTTATAATTACTCTTTGTTTTTTTCGGATATTCCATAACACAATAGTGCTTTTTAGGAGGATTGTCTTTATAAAAAAGTCTTATTTGAGAGAGAATATGCATTATATTGGTATCACTTAAACTATACCCTAAGAAGAAAAAAGATTTTGCACACATTTCCCCCTTTAGTTTTGCCAATATTATTTCATGCTTGATGGGAAATTCTTCGTAGTCCTTTTTTGTTATTACTGTTTCTTGTGGTCTGTCGACATCACCATGTAATTTATGAAGTAGTATTCCTCTTCTATCAATAAATTTTTTATATGATTCATCGTCTGTTAAAACTGAGTAAACTAGATTCTCCTGTTTGAATGTTTTTTCTAACAGTTGATCGTAGTTTGTTGTCCAATAACTAGTGATAGGCAGTGATGCTAATAAAATGTGATTTTCCGTAGGTAAGAAATCTTTTGAAAAAAATTCAGAGATAGTCGTGTCAATTTTTGTTCTCCCTTTGCTGTTTACATAATACTCAGCAAGTGAGATTAAATCACTCTCTTTTTCAACATCTAAGCCTATATCCCCAGCTGCTTCTTTAAGTATATCCTTCCATCCGACATAACCAGCGGGACGAGATAAACCAGACCCAATAAACAATGCAGCACTGGATTTTAATATTTCTTTCGTAAAATCTCGCAAAAATTCTTCTTTGTTACATTCATAAGTCATATCAATCTACATTCCTTTCTCTATACTTAAGCAATAATCCAAATTACTGTTCACTAGTTTCTAATATTTTTTCAAACCATACCTCAAAAGGTTCGTTAAGAGTTTCTTTTTTGTATACAAGCGATATGTTCTTTTTGATGGTACGCAAGCTAGGATGGGTAATATCTAATTCAAGATATTTCTTGTAGCTTTTGGTATAGAATTTTAGAGCACTAGAGTAGTCGCCTAGTTGGTCGAAAACACTTGCAACATTATAACATGAGGTAGCTACATCTGAATGTCCTGTTCCTGGAATTTTTTCATCTATAGCTAATGTTTTCTGATACCACTTCAACGCATTAGAGTAATCTCCTTGATTTCTATATGAATTTGCTATGTTATTATATGTGACAGCAGTAGAAGGATGTTCAATCCCCATTAGTCTTTCCCTTATTGTTGAAACTTTATAAAGCCATTTTAGTGCCTTGTTATATTCACATTGACGATAATACATGAGTGCAATAGCATCATATGTGAACATTGTGTCCGGGTGCTCTGTTCCCAATACATTCTCCCTGATTACTAAAGCCTTAAAAACCCATTCTAGTGCAATGGAGTATTCATCCTGCTTATTATATAAGCTTGCAATGTTGTAATATATGGTAGCAACAGAAGGGTGTTCATTACCAAGTATGGTTTCCTTGATGATTAAAGACTTCTGGTATTTTTTGAGTGATTCAGAATAGTTACCTTGTTCTGCATAAACATCTGCGATATTGTTATATGCAGTAGCTGTCATAAGATGCTCTACGCCTAATAAGTTTTTTATAACATCCAGAGCTTTCCCGTACCATTCAAGTGCCATTAGAAAATCCCTTTGAAGGCTATAAATGAGTGCAATGTTATTGTATATACTTGCTGTATTTGGGTGTTCCTTGCCTAGTGCTTTTTCATTGACCGCCAGAGCTTCGTAACACCATTCTAAAGCATTAGTATAATCTCCTTGATTGTTGTAGACGAGTGCGATGTTATTGTATATACTTGCTGTGTCAGGATGTTTGTTACCTAATACTTTTTCTCTGATAACCAGAGCTTTCCTATACCATCTTAATGCATTGGTATAATCTCCTTGATTATCATAAACATTTGCAATATTGTTATATGTGATTGATGTAGTGGGATGCTCTTTCCCTAGCACTTTTTTATCAATTTCTAAAGCCTTCTGATACCATTCCAATGCATTGTGGTAATCACCTTGTCTGTTGTGTACAAGTGCGATATTATTACATATGACAGCTATCTTGGGATGCCTTTTGCCCAATTTCTTTTTGCTAATGTGCATTGCTTTCTGATACCACTCTAAAGCTTGAGGATAGTCACCAAGACTGTCATAAATAAAAGCGATGTTATTATAGGATGTGGCTGTGTTAAGACTGTTAGTTTCAAACATTTTTTCACAGATGCTTGCGACTCTTTTTGACCAGAGTAACGCTCTAATATAATCAACTCCACCTCTGCTCCGTTGTTATAAATGTCTACCAGTTGCTTGCTTGCACTTAATGAATGATTGCTATATCCACTTGAAGATAGTTCCAGAAGTTTTACAGCCCTATCAAAATCTCTTTCGACTCCAATATTTTTCAGATAAGCCATTCCTAATAAATATGCTTGTTTATCATCCATTCGACTTAAAAGCGAAGGTTCACCTATTTTTTCGACAAATTTACTCCTCAAAACATTTGTATTTTCTAACGAGACAGGATTCTCTAATCCAGGAAATTTTTCTGTAAACAAATTAAAGGAGATAGTGTCAATTTCAACTGGTATCACACACTTCCCTATTTCTTTAGCAAACGGATATTCTGTCCTTGTAATGTAGTTGTCTTCTTTTAACATAAGTGGTGTTATCATGATAGTTAGTGCAACAGCATTTTGGATTGCAGTCTTAATATCTGCTTCGAAATCCCTTCCAGCTGTAAGATAGTTATCATACCATATAGAAATTGCTTCAAATCCTTCAAAATCATGAAACACTTTCATGAAACGTCGTGCTTTATCAACTTCTTTTTTACGATAACTAACGAATAGAGTAGATGTAAATACAGTACGAACTTCTGATATAAATTCTTCAGAAGGAAGAATTACTTCCAACTGAAATTTGAGTTTGTTGCGATACTCTTTATCTGATGTTGATATACAGTGAATTGAACCAAATCTTTCTTTATAAATATCAAATAACTCATCATCTTGTAAAATAGGCAAAATAGGAAGTCTTAATTCTCGTGCAATAAGGTATTCTTCTGGCCAAATCCCAGTGGCTATTCGTTGAAGTATTTCAACAGTTACACATAATACTACAAGTTGAGTGTCTTGCAATTCATTTCTGATGTCTTCTTTGTTAATGTCATTATCAAGCATTTCAAAATAGGATACAACGCAATCCATTCCAGCATCATTCGAAAGTAAATCTTTGATTATCTCTTCAAAGTAGAGACTACTACTTGTGCTATAATTTATCACTAACCTTTGTGCATGTATAGGTGGAATCTCTGCTCTATGTCGTCTTATAGGACTCATAAAAAATACCTCTAATATCTTGAATATTTAAGAGCTTACCTTACAAGAATAGCCAATAATATATCTACTGTTTAATTGACATTTTTGATGAAACAATATTATCATATAGAGAAATTTTTTACAAATAATTTTAATACAACCCTCTATCCTTGAAACTTCATAATTGAGTAAATCCTGTGTATAATATAAAGAGGTCAACTAGAAGATTGAGCCATTTTACAAACCTAAAGGAGATGTTCACGATTAATTACATCTAAAGGATACCATTTGTAACGAGTCTATCTACTAAAATATAGCACAGAGGAAAAATATTCAACAATATATTTTCAAGTACATACGAAAGCTCAAGCTAAAGTAACAAACCAGCCCTTTGTTGAAAACTACTCAACAAAGGGCTTTTTCTCCCTATATATGTTGAAATCAATATAACAAAAATAAGGAGGAACAGAATGTACAAAACCTTATTGAAAAAAGGCACAGCAATAGCCTTAGCTTTGGTGATGGCTACATCTACCATTGCAAATTTTCCAGTTACAGCCCACACGACAGAAGAAGTTGCTAACCCTTACGTTACAGGAGGACGAATTCGCAACACAGAGACAGTCCCACTCAATTGGGATTTAGCACATGCAACATGTGAAGCATGTGGTGTTGTAGAGCAACTAGAGTTTGACCCAAATCGTCCTTGGTATCAGGATGACGAAGGCACTATTTGGCAAGATGGTATACCTTTTGCCAACATGGATGATGTATTTATCTTTGATAATGTCGTTCCGCTCCAGAGAAGGCTACACGACTGGCAAGATAGGAGAATCACTTCATCTGACCAAGATTTGATTAACATGGCAGACCGTCTTATCTTAGCCTATCTCCATAACAACAACTTAACGTTGGAAGAAGCTCTGGCAATATCACACGTGGAGCTACCTTTCATAATTCTAAATGGGGAAGCCATCAGGATGGATAGGAGAGGTATAGCGTTCACGGAAATCTCAGATATTAGTATTCACCCCCTAGCTAGAGAGAATCCAAGAATGTTTAACCCAGTTTACCAACCAGATTTTGAAAGAACCAGTACGGTAAGGTCAAACTTAACAGACGGGATTGTTGTACCCATTTATCATAGCCACCACCCTGGGGGTTATGTATTTGCGCATGAGTTCGCAAGAATCAATGAATTTGGTGAAACTCATCTAAAGGTTAGACGGGTAGTGTCAGAAGACACGCCCGCTTCAGAACTCGCTTTAATGTGGATTTATGATGCAGACCCAAGAACAAGAATAACCTTTATTGAGAACTATCCAGAGCAGTTTAGAATCTTTAACACGTGGGAAGTAATGTCTTCTTTTGCCGTGTGGGATTTTGAAACGATGGAGTTCTTACCAATGAGTGCAGCGACCAGCAACTATATCACGCCTTTATCATCAGCCGCAGGTGGCATTTGGCATACACAGTTCTCTAGCATAACACCACATCCTGTAGGTTCACCTGATGACCAATGGTTCGTTTGGTTTTCAGCAAGAGGAGATGGCGACTACAGGGTTTGGTTTTCCGACTTTACAGTTATGATAGGAGATGTAATGCTATTTGCCTATTGCGGAAACCCTTGGCAAGCAACCCCTAGTTCGATGCAACCTGGGCAATGTCCAGAAGCACAGGGGTTGACAGGACAATGGCCTTGGAGAGCAGATGAACCAGTTCACAGTTCAGTTCTAGGTACTCGTCGTCATGCACGTATTGCAACAGGTGGGAGAGGAACAGCAGTATCTGATGTGCAAGCAGAGTACCGCTATCCAATGGGAGATGATGTTTTTGAAAGGTATTGGGATGGTGGAGCAGCGATAGTTGTTGCTAACTCAGGCGACCATTTCTCTAACTTATCCACTATGGGCATGGGAGGAGCAGGACCTAACCCAGCTGGCGGTGAAGTTACAGTAATAGCGGAAAGAGGAGTACCTTTCACCCTAGATATTGCACATGCCTTTGGAGAAAATTCAGCGGAACCTGGAAGAGGTTCTTTAGGTGCATTTCTTATTGCAGACACATCTTGGTTTTCCGCATCTAGTTTCATGCCTAATACCCGCTTCGCTATAGCCTATTATGATAGCTGGACTTTCACAGTATCAAATGCCGTAGACGAGGAGTACATTGTTGTGTACTTTACACCTGTCTGGGCTGAATCGTTGGCTGGTGGATGGCGAGCCCAAAGCGGCAATCACCAAGACATTTGGTTTGCACTTCCATGGTTTGAATGGCGAATAATAATTGAGCTTGAAGAATGTCCTCCAATCACAATTTCACCAGAAGAAGCAATTGCGTTAGCACCACTCTTTGGACTATCAGTTAATCTTGACCCAAGTGTGCTTGACTGTATTACAGACATTGAACCGTTAGTAGGCACATGGGAAGATTATGGTGCTAGTTTCGATTTAAGCTGTATTTACGAGGAAGAGTGGGAGTTCCATGTTCAGGGTTATTTAGTGCCTCAGATGATATCCATGCTTCTAGTGCTTTTGCTAAACTAAAACTCAGCCAAAACGCACAAGGAAATATAAAGGAAAACCATCCAGTGTGCATGTCAAAAAAATGATAAATTAGAGTTCGATGGAGGCGGACAAAAAATCAAAAAAGACGGAGGCTGAGAAAGGCATATGGAAAAATATGGACGTTTGGAAAGTAATAAGAATGAAGACGGACGGAAAGTCGAATCGA
>Ga0123355_10017026_pt1 | contig 11472 bp, 7 predicted proteins | sample TergutEmb28metaG_3_FD_89872 | JGI IMG/M metagenome (GOLD analysis project Ga0123355, IMG submission 89872) | Embiratermes neotenicus P1 segment gut microbial communities from Petit-Saut dam, French Guiana - Emb289 P1 | ecosystem: Host-associated > Arthropoda: Insects > Digestive system > Gut ...
ACGACGACTATAGTTGTCGTACCGCACCTCTAACCTCTAAATGTTGCATTTTATATATTTATTCAACAAATACAGGTACTGAATATTTTAAACATGGTATATACTCTCCGTTTTTTCCTCTTCCAAATGCAGTTTGTTTCATAAATCTAACATATTTGGTTCCTGTATTATTCACATTGTATATACAGGGTGTGCAAAAATTTAAAAAATAATTCCGGCGCCAAAAGGTTAATTCCACTGTGATTAGTATAGAGCCAAGTGTGTAATTCATAAAATATTCAATATGTTGAAAGGATAACACATTTAATAACCACAATATCAGCCATACCAAAATGTTTTCATGCATCCCACTAGAGTAACTCAATGAAAATTCATATTCAAATCACTTCTGTAAAGTACCTATGCTCAAATTATGGTTATAAGACACAATCTGCATTCTTAGACAAGGGTACAGGAACTGAATAAACATATCTTCGGCCTAACAGCATTTCACTCCATTTCCAGTTTATTCCTTTGGTTTCTTTTGTGATGCATGTGTAGCTAAATGGTTTTTCATATGAATATTCTGGGAAAACTTTTTTCCACACTCAACACATGTAAATGGTTTCAAGCCTAAGTGGAGTTTCATGTGCTCCTTCAACTGACCACTCCGAGCAAAATGCTTACCACATTCCTGACACCCATAAGGTTTCTCACCAGTATGAGTCGCAAGATGGTTTTTTAAGTGTATATTTTGGGCAAACGTTCTGCCACATTCAGTACAACCATATGGTTTTTCATGAGTATGTGTACTCAGATGATTTTTAAGGTGTATATTTTGTGAAAATGTTTTTCCACATTCTGTACAACGGAATGGTTTTTCCCCTGTGTGGGTGCTAAGGTGATTTTTTAAATGAACGTTCTGTGCAAATGTCTTACCACATAAATTACAACCATATGGCTTCTCACCTGTATGTGTGCTAAGATGGTTCTTTAAATGTATGTTTTGTGCAAAACATTTGCCACATTCAGAACAACTAAAGGGTTTCAATTGTGTATGTGTAGTTTGATGATTCTTCAGATGAACAGTCTGTGAAAAAGTTTTACCACATTCCTTACACTGGTAGGGTCGTTCCCCTGTATGAGTTCGCGTGTGTGAAATAAGGTGCTGTTTTTGCACAAAGGACTTCCCACACTCCATACAGACAAATCTCTTGTTTGCATTCGGGAACTTCTTCTTCGTGCGATAACTGGATCCGAAGGAATCATCACCAGACGAATACTGCCTGTCAAATTTCATATCATATGCCATACTTTTGCTGAGGAGATGTAAATTATGTGCAAGATTTTTTGAGTCAGCCTCTGTGCCTTGCCTCATAGATGCTTCATCCATTGCATCGGAATTCAAATCCTGATCGTCTTCTGTTAATGAACAGATTGCAGCTGGAAACCTGTCAAGATTATGTGTTTGGTTTAAATATACCCTGACAACCCCACAACCACATATTTTATTTAAATACTTATGAATACATGAATCAGCATGTGTTTAACAACATGCTGTGACTTATTTGCAAGCACTGTCTACATCTGTAGTGTGTAACAAACTTACAGAAAAATATACTGTACATGACTTGCATACTACTACGTCTCTAAATACTGAACACTAACGTAAAACGAATCTTAAAAACAATTAAAGTGAATGACATACACAAGGTAATACTCATATAACAAAACTGCTGTACATCAGGTTCCATTAAAATCTGTGTACACATTCAAAACATCTATGCAAAAGATCAATCAGGACCTTACAAATACTGGTCTACTGGATGAATTAAAGTAATACTCAAGTAACAAGAGCATCAAATGTCAAGTTTTATCAAAAATCTGTCAAAAGGTTTAAAAAAATACATGTCCAAGTACATTCAAGCATCCAAATTACATGTCCCTTAAAATGAATCAAATAAAAAAAATATAACCTTGGTTTTACAAACCATTAGGTTATATTCTGAAACATACCTAGGAAGTGTACACATAGCTGTACAGTGATTTTGAACAAGCATTTATTATGTACAAACGACGTAACCTGAACTGTTAAATCACAATATTTAACACTGGTAACATTTTCTGTAAGTGGATTGACCATGTACCATGGAATAGCAGCAGATAGTGAAATGGCCATGTGGAATACTAAAATATTTGTCATTCATATAAAGTGAGAGTTTTGTTTTTGTGACAACAAATTTAGTTTATCATAAACTGAAAGGTTGTCCCAACTTTGAACCTTTCTGGATTTCAGTTCCTAAAACATACAGACAAGAGATTAACACAACTGGGTTAGAAAGTCAATTTGCATCATAATTGGAATGATGAAACTCATTGTTGACCCACCCTGTGTTATGAAATTGCACCTCTCTGGGCTCTGCAAAAGGATGAAGATACATGCCGTACCATCGTATATAGACAGCAGTGTACCCACGACATATATACCTCTATATATGCCTATGGCACAGCCTATGCAGATGCAGATCCATACCTACAGTAGAGCCTTAAGAGACACACTTGTACACAAACCTACAGCACAGATGGCACACAAAGCCCTTTACACAGCACAAGCCAGGATAGTGTAGTTAGTATAGTAACTATTTAGAAGCTGGATGGTCCAGGGTTCATATACCAGCAGGGCCAAGGGATTTTGCTCTTCTACAAAATGTCCAGATCAGCTCTGGGGCCTACCCAGCCTCCTATTCAATGGGTACTGGGATTGTTTCCCTGGGGTAAAATGGCCAGGGCATGAAGTTGATCACTGATCTCCATCTAGTGCCAAGGTTAAGAATGAGCATGGCTATACTTCTGCTCCCCCCATACACCTTCACGGCATGGATTGAGAAAACTTTACTTTAAATAAACTTGAAAGTTTAAAAAATTCATTAAAAACTGACAGTATTGTTTTGAATCTTTTCTCTGTGTCATTACCTTAAACTGACACTACACAATAAGAGACAGAATAAAATACAGTCATTGTCTTACTCTTGCTCCATTCCACCTTCAGGACTGTTTTCATCTGACTGACACTCTGCCAACTCGGCTTTCACTTTCACATATGTCCAGACTTCGGGAGGCTCTTCTGCTGGATTCAAAGAATTTTGAGATTCATTCTGCTTTTCCTAGAAAGGCAAATCAGCATTTATTTTTTTTTTTTTTTAAATTAGATATTACAGGGTCATTATTTTATCTGACAACTATGAACTACTGCTTCCTGTTGGGTCATTTATTGTACTCAGCCAACCATTACCAGTGCAGTGCAGTAGCAGTGGCCAATGACAAACAACAGTTGTTCAATAAAATAAGGACCATGTATGCAAGAAAAAAACTACTTGCAATTGTTCAATGTATAGCACCGAACAGATGTAATATGATCCGATATTTAATCAGTTAATGCAGTATTCCCATCATCGTTACTTACTACAGTGTACGCTTGACCAACTGTCAATTAACATGATTTTATTTGTGTATATACCACAGTATATAAGTGACCAGTGGAAAAACAACAATGACTATGTCATTTATATATGGCCACGAAGGTAAGTGGGATGTTATTTAAAGATATCTGCAAGGGGTTAAACATCTGTATTGTCATCTATTTCTTATCATTGTTCTTATAACGGTTATAAGTATGTAATAATCAGTGTATTGGAGTAGTTTATTTCAAACCACAGAATCATAATAATCTGGATGTAGTGCAGCAAAACAAATTACTGATCAATAACAAGCATAAATAAAACAAAATGAAATTATTTTCAAATGACAGCAGTAGTTATACAATAATTCAATTGTCACCTCCTTCTTTTAACAACAAACAATTGACCCTCTGCATGCTATACAGATAAAGTATGTGTAATGGAGCAAGGGAATGGAAAAATTGTAGTGTTAGGTATGTTGCTATCAACTACCTCAGAAGACTGGGAACCTGATCTGTGATTTCTCAGTAACTCCCGGAAAGTTGCATCAGAGATTTCACACTGCCTCTTAAAATTGTAAGACACATTCACTTGATTTACACACTGCCGACACACATGAGTTGGAAGACCATCGTATGCATCCACCTACGACAGAAAGAATATGTATGAAGCTTGTAGCATACACAAGACCAACTGTATAGCTAAAAGGTGACTGCTTAACATTATTCTCAAGCCACTCACAGGTACAATAATGCATGGAACTGTAGTACACTCTGTAACTTTCGCAGACAGTCCCATTTTCCTGCCTTTCATATTACTACAACAAAACTGTACTACCGTTTTTGGCTTACAGATCATTTCATGCACATCCAACAGCAAACGTAATAATGGTGATTTACCTTAACACCTGGTGCCAGACTCATAATTTTGCAGCGAAGAGGTGTAACTTGATCACTAACTTCTGTATCAATGAAGAGGGAAAGTAATGTCGACTTCTCCTGCATACAAAGTCGACATACATTCGCAAAGTTCAGTGGCATATTGAAAAATGGAATGGACATGATTCTATTTTCCAGGAACTAAATTCCGTTCTTAACTAAAACGCTCATTCATTACATCGGTCCATTTTAATCACAGCTGCATGTGTAATACAAAATGTATAACACGTTATTCCATTTCATTACTTCTTGTTTGACATTCGCTTCTGGGACAGAAAATCAAATTCGGCACCCATATCAGCCAAATAATGTCAGAAAACTCTTTACTTTGAATAAACATATGAAATTCACAACATTATTTTAACACGGAATGACATGTTTATGGTTCAACGTTATCATACACTGTTGGCAATCAAAACATAAATAATACCTCTGCCGATATCCACACATATTCACGTTACTCGTTCCCTGTCTATCAAAACAGTAACACGACTTTTCACCGTCCCTTAGAGCTGCCGTTCTGCCAATTCAAACCAGTAATATAATGCTGTGCGAAAAGAACATGTGGGTGCACACAGCGCAATCTTGTGTACAGTCAGCTGGCACGAGTACATACGCGTCGTGCGAAAAGAATATGCATAGCAAAATACGCTGGCTAAAATATTTCAGGTTTTCACGGCAAAAATTATTTGGATTGTAGTCTTCTGGGTTTTTACACCGTGCAATGAACCTTGAGGCGGGTCACCCTAAGGAGGTCACAGAAGATCCGATCAATTTCTTTAGGGAATGAAAGTAGTTTTCCCTCCAGTCACAAGATAGTGTCATCCCCCCGAGGCAACAGTCCTTTACCAGTGTCCTTATTATGTAAGTAGTGTATACAATATATCCTTCTCAATTTCAACGTCCGTATCACTAGTTCCGGAAAGGGGATGTGTATACGCAATTTTCCCTCTACGTGTTTTTCAGAGTTGTCACTTTTGTGGCCGTGAAAAGGACCATTCTGCATCTTTGTTTCTCAGCTTTCCCATTCGCAGTTACTTCAACTCGGACGAATCGAGGGAACGTATCTCTATGTGCACAAGTGGCATCACGTTTCTGCCAGTGCGAGCTAACGGCGACCCTTCGGCCCAAGACTCGTTGGGAAAAGTACGGAGACTACTGGTGGAATAGTCTCTTCTAACGCCCGAAAACTAATTATGCTATAGTCACAGTGACATAAGCTGTGGTATTGGCCGGTCAACCTGTTAAAGCAGCGAGTTTTGCGGCGGATTGCTCAACAAAGTTCTCCATGAAGAACGAGCCTCTCAAATGTATACGGAAAGAAGGGGCCTATTGCCCCACAAAACTCTTCCTCGAGTCCAAGCCCTGCTCTTCAGAGGGGAGAACATGAAGTTGGGTACCACTACCGAGTGGGGCTCGGATGCTTACTCTTCTACTCTCGAAGTAACCAGGTGGGATGCTCAAGCCCACAGCGAACCGTTTAGCCGAATAACGGCGGAGCCTTGCACTCGACTTCCCTTTCTCAGTTTAAAACATTTCCTGCGTCCAAGATGCATATATGGAATTAAACCTGCGCCGCGTAGATTCTAATTGCATGCATGTCTATGCTAACGGATTCCCCACATCAGCTAGGTGAGGATCGACACTCACTAATGTGAAAAATGTAACCTCCAAATCCTTATGGTTTTGCCTTTTAGTGACGTACGATGGTGCTTTATTCCTAATGCAGAGACACTTGAACTGCAGCACTTGAGCTTCTGGACGTACTTGCGGCCAATGGAGAGTAGAGCACATCCAGCATAGAATGGTTGAGCTGATTGTGTAAACTACACTGCCCTTCAGTCCCGTAGCCAGAGCTCAGGTATGTTGAAGTAATATCCTGATAAGTGACGAGCGTTGCGACTTGCAAGACGCTACGACAGCCGTGTCATCCGCATAAGGTTAGGTCAACGTTGTGGCCCGTCGCTCACACAGTATACTAACCTTTCACTCCGTGACGTGTCCGTGCCAACTAAAGACAAGCTAGCTGTCATTACTCGCGAGAAAATTGAAACAAAAACATAACACTTGCCGCAGGAGCAGCGGCGTAACGAAAGACCCAGAACATCTCAGTGGCGATAAACTCGCAAATTTCTGGACTGGATTCGCGTGGATGGCCAGCAGAATCGCGACCGGGGTGAAATAATTCTTTATGCCTGTGCCCAAGGCTAACGATGGCTTCCAAGCCACTAGCTATCACCGCCCTGCCTTCAGTTGACGAGTGTGAGAGTGAGTTTCCACACCCCTTTCTGGGAAGATCAATTAACGTGCCTACCCTCGGACTTTGGCAAGCAGATGCTGTTTGGTGTCCAAGATGTGGAGGCCTTGCTCTTAACTGTAAGTTGTCACGTAGCTTCAATCACGGTGACGGCACCAAGACACCGAAAGACGGGCCGTTACCACACGCCACACTTTAAGATTGTCGGTAGTGCAGGGCCCTAACGTGGCTAAGCATGCTCACTCACCTAGCTCCGCGGCTTGTGAGTGAAGACGGACACGTACACCAAAGCAAATGGGTCGCCGGAATGCAGACGCTACCAAATCAGGCATAAATAGTGAAACTGTGGATATACACCTTGATGTGTCACCTGTGGGGACGCCCAAATGTCAAGGGAATGTGTCACCTCCAGAGAGTAGCGTCAAGTGCTGTAGTCATGGTAGTACCTGTAATGCAACCTACTGAAGTTAAGAAAGTGTAAAGGAAACAAGGCAGCTGCGCCAAAGCAAGTGTGGCTGAAAGGATCACATATTCTTCAATCATCATATATTTGAGTACAAATGGTAGTATAATGGGGCAGTAGATCCACTGTTTACTGACTGCAAGCCTATGGTTTTGTTAGGATGGAGGTGTTATGTACTACTCTCAATCTTTATATTCAGAATACTGTGTGGTTAAATACCTTATCAAAATATTAACAACCTTCAGCAGCCTCTGTCACAAGATTTACTATGACATACATAATTCTGTCTACTTTCAGTAAAGTTAGGTTTGCTCTATACAAGGATATCAGGAACATTATCAGGCACTGCAGTGTCCTCTGGATTGTATAATTTTAACTGAAATAACAACATCCACTTCTGCGATGGTGATAATTTACTGGGTAAAATTGCACATACTCTTAAAAAAAATAAGCTGTTTCAGTTGTAAGTAAGGTGGTTGGTCCAGACAAATCCTGAGAAAGCTAATTATATGTTCATGTCTCATCAACAGAATGCAAGACAAAATCACAAGAAGAAGACAGCTAATAAAGCATTTGAAAATGTGGCAAAGTTCAAATATTTTGGAGTGACACTAACAAATCAAAATCACATGCACAAAGGAATTAAGATGAGATTAAATCCACAGAATGACTGCTACCATTCAGTCTAGAATCATCTGTCTTCCCATTTTCTAAGAGAATAACGATTATACTATACAGACTACAATTCTGCAAGCTGCAGACAATTTGGTCTCGTACACTAAGGGAGGAACATGAGCTGAGGATGTCCCAAGAATAGGGTTTTGAAAAAGACATTTGGACCAAAAATGAAGTAAGGAAAACTAAAGAAAACTGCATAATGAGAAGCTTCAAGAATCATACTCACCAACATTGTTTGTGTGATCAAAGCAGGGAAGGATGAGGTGGGTAAGGCATGTGGCAGGCACGAGAGAGAAGATATGCGTACAGTGTTTGGTAAAAAAATCTGAAAATATGAGGCCATTTGGAAGACGTATGTGTAAATGGGAGGATAACGTTCCAACAGATCTTACAGAAATAGTATGGGAGGACATGGTTGGGTTCATATAGCACAAGAGGGAAAAGTGGCAGGCTCTTGTGAACAAAGTAATGAAACTCTGGCTTCCATAAAATGTGGGAAATTTGACTAGCCAAGCAACTCGTAGCATTTCAAGGGTTCTGCTCCATGGAGCTGTATATCTAATTAGACTCAAATTTCAATTCAAGATCAAATATTTTCACAAATGTGTTGAAAAAGTTTCAGGTCTGCTGGGACGTAACATGACACATATAGCATCTTATTGCAGGCATTATCTTCAAATTTCAATTAACTAGTAAGTTTTCACAAAATAACACAACTGTAATAATAATCTGTTCAGAGTGGATTAGTATGTTCAGGCATATGGAAACTCAACAAAGCAGTAAGTCATTATCATGTGGTATAAAACTGCCAGAAGATATGTTATGGCATAGTTGATTTTTTTTTAACTGATTATGTGGTCTTCACCAAGTTGAAGCTAAGTTTTAAATTCAGTTAGGCTCAACCTTCAAGCAACGCATGTAGCACTTAAATATCTGATTCCTTTACTTATATCTAATGTAATGCTGAACATGTATGGGTGTATCAGACTGTGGAACTTGGATTACAGAACAATTTCTTTACAGGAAATGGGAACTAAATAAGAGGAAGTATTCTGTAATACTGTATAAATATGTAATAACAAAACATGAGTATTGCCACTGATTTACATCGCATTTGAGCGTTATAAAAACTGAATGGAAAAACACATTTTCATCTTTTATTATCAAAAATTCTCACCACACTTCTAGAGTGTCTACAAGACTACTTTCAAAACTCACTACACTTTCACTAGTAAGTACACAGGTGACTTTTCACGCTCAAGCTCATCCTGCAAGTTGGAAAGAGGTACAGATGTAGCAGCATGTACTAAAGCGATGTGTGTGTTCAGTGTTTCTGCTTGCACAAAATTTCTTCCACACAGAACACAATCAAATCGTGGCTTATTAGCCATGTGTCTTGATACAATATGTGTCTTCAGATTGCCTTTATGACTGAAATTCTTGCCACATACATGACAAATAAATGGTTTCTCTGCAGTATGGGTCACTGAATGAGCCTTCACATTCCCTCGTGTTGTGAACCGTTTTCCACAGACTTCACAAACATAAGGTCTCTCACCTGCACAAATAAAGCAGCACAACATCAATTACCACAATAAAACCCCACTCACTTCACACGTGTATATATCATATCTCTAACACACATAAAGGACTTGCAAGATTTGTGGTTATCACAGCAATAATGATGAAGATTTGAGTCTTCTGGAATATGATACCGTGTTGATGGGTACAATGTTACCTATGGCTCAGACGCATTTACTACCTCTGACTACAGGATCTACTTGTCCAAGCACAGATCCTGAAGATGGCGGCAGCATGCTATTGCAAAAATACCAGTAAATTTTTAAAAACTGACAGAATTATAACTAAGAAGACTTGAATCTCCAAAGCAGAACTTTGTATTAATTGCAAAAATTAAATTCTTCCAGATAACATACATATTCTTAGTGCAGAAATAAAATGTTCACATAAAATGTTAAATGACAAATTCCCTTTATACTTCACAGCCTACACTGATGGAAATGTTAACAATGATGATATATATAAAATTTAACTTACTCTCTCTCAAACCATATGACAAATCAGGGTGCAATACGAACTAACCTATGGTATCGCATTGACTTCTTTAGTTAACCTTTTGACGCCTAATGACGACTATAGTGGTCGTACCGCACCGCTAACCTCTAAACGTTGCATTTTATATATATATTCAACAAATATAGGTACTGAATATTTTAAACATGGTATATACTCTCCGTTTTTTCCTCTTCAAAATGCAGTTTGTTTCATAATTTTAACGTATTTGGTTCCTGGATTATTCATATTTTATATACAGAGTGTGCTAAAATTAAAAAAATAATTCCGGCGCCAAAAGGTTAAACAACATGCAATATCAGTGAAAAATAACTGGCAGAATAAAACTGATTAGCAGTTGAAAATAGTCCAAAGACCACAAGTTTGGCCACTGATAGCATCCAGTATGCCTACTGATATTATGACTTTGTCTAGTGTTATCTGCAATTTGTTGAGCTTATAAAGCTATTACAATGGCTGCAAAACCTCCTATGATGAACAAATGAATTGCTGCTGACACAAGGAGGCATGTAACATTAACGACTCCTCAGAAAGTTGAAAGAATTGGGCGGCTTCAAAGTGGCAAAAGCCATAGTAAGGCTATGGCTATGCATTGGAAAATGGAAGGGCTAATTATTGTCTGTTATGGCATCACGTATATATATGAAGGACCTTACAAAGCAACAGACACTGCAACAGCCTAAATTAGCACAACTGGACGAGGTGTTGCATGACTGGTTTACAGCAAGGCATTTTGAAAGAAAGAGAGTAACTGGACCTATGATGATTGTCTCCAAACAGAAAAAATAGAAAGGGTCAGTAATGCCCCTGAACCATCAGCTAAAGGAGATACCCACATGGAATACTCCTCTGATTAGCTCTGCAGCGCAAGAGCAGTAAAAAAATATTACCTGTAAGAATTTACATTAGTAAAGGCACTGCTGGAAAATCTGATATGCTTGATAATGTGGCACTTATCCAGTCCCATTAATACTGCATTAAAGGAATTCTACTGTATAACTTCTATAAGCCTGGAATGTTTAAAAGAAATGTATCTCCTGCAATAAACTATGAAACAGGCTAATTTCCCAATTATCCTTGTTTAGCTCACAGAACAGTGCAGAATGGGATATAAATCAAACTGCAGGTATGCAACGTTCAAATGCAAATGGTACTGCATTTTCTATGGGCCCAAGTCCACCTTTCTTAATATTTTCATTAATCAAATTCTGACAATTTAAATGTCAAAAATGCTGAAAGAAACTCATTTACACCCATGTGTGAAGTACAGCATTCACTCCATCAGTTTTCATGAAATTCACAATTACTGGATACGTTTTGTGGGCATCCTTTGCTGAATCTTATCCAAATCTGATGAAAAATGTAGAAAATATGAACAAAATTTCACTTATATTTAAGTCAAACATGTCTTTCAATGTGCTGACTTTCACAAAACTCACACATGTGAATTATGTGGAGAGCTTCTACATCTGACTCTATCCCAAACTAAACTAAACTAAACTCCGTGGCTTTAGTCCGCGAGCGAACCATACTGACAGAGCGGCCGCCGCCGGTAGGCGAAGTTAGTGCCAACTTTTGCGGATAGAGGGGTGTCACGTGGTTAGC
>Ga0123355_10017027_pt1 | contig 11472 bp, 8 predicted proteins | sample TergutEmb28metaG_3_FD_89872 | JGI IMG/M metagenome (GOLD analysis project Ga0123355, IMG submission 89872) | Embiratermes neotenicus P1 segment gut microbial communities from Petit-Saut dam, French Guiana - Emb289 P1 | ecosystem: Host-associated > Arthropoda: Insects > Digestive system > Gut ...
GTACTACAGTGTGACTTCTACTGCGGCTGATGGCAGCATTTATTTTACATTAAGTAATTTTAGACAGTTTTTTGCCCCTTTAACGCCTGGGCAACCGTTTTTTCAACGATTATATGTGAACATAGCACTAAGATCCGTCTGGATGGCCTTGCAAAGTACGGTAATTTGCTTTTTGATTGGTTACCCTGTGGCATATATAATGGCTGGGAAAGGCTTTAGTGATAAATCATTTTTGCTTTTCCTTTTTATTGCGCCAATGTGGATGAATTTTTTGGTACGCACATACGCATGGCTTACCATCTTGGAGCGTAACGGCATTTTAAATACATTTTTAAGATTTTTAGGATTACCAATCATAGACATCCTTTTTACCGATAGCGCAGTTTTGCTTGGTATGGTTTACAACTTCCTGCCATTTATGGTGTTGCCGATTTATACTGCACTTAAAAAGATGGACCCGCGTATCATAGAGGCGGCGCAGGATTTAGGCGCAGGGCAGGTTAATGTTTTTATGCGTGTTGTGTTTCCGCTAAGTATGCCAGGGATTATATCCGGCATTACGATGGTATTTATGCCGGCGGCTGCTACATTTATTATTCCTAACCTTTTGGGGGGCGGACAGTATTTCCTTTTAGGCAATTTGATAGAACAACAATTCCTGACAGTAAATAACTGGAATTTCGGTGCTACCGTTGCTGTCATCATGCTGCTACTGATGTTGGCCTCTATCATAGTGCTATCTCGTGTAGATAAAGGCACTAAAGATGAGAAGGGGGGCGCATTGATTTGATTATCAAAAAGCTATATCTTGGCCTTGTGCTTTTCTTTTTGTATGCCCCTATCTTTGTTTTAGTCGTCTTCTCTTTTAACGAATCAAGATCGCAGGCGTATTGGGCAGGATTTTCTTTTAACTGGTACATCATGCTGTTTAATAACCCGGATATTCGTCGTGCGCTTACTACTACGATACTCATTGCCATATTCTCCACAATATTGGCAACTGCTATTGGCGCGATTGCGGCTGTTGCTATTGATAAACTGGGGAATCGATCTAAAAGCGTAATTATGAGTATTACTCAATTGCCTGTGATGATGCCAGATATCGTTACCGGCCTCACTTTACGCATGTTGTTCATTTTTGTTATTCAGTTTTTTGGTGCAGGGCGTATGGGATTTGGTACCTTGCTACTTGCGCATATAACATTCAACGTGCCTTATGTGATTTTATCGGTAATACCAAAATTGCGGCATTTAGACGGCAATCTTTACGAGGCTGCCTTAGATTTAGGCTCTACGCCTTTTATGGCATTTATAAAAGTAATTTTGCCAGAAATTTGGCCTGGGGTTGTTACGGGAGCATTGCTTGCATTCACCCTATCTGTAGATGATTTTATGGTCAGCTTTTTTACTACAGGTACAGGGGTAACAAATTTGTCTATATTAATATTTTCTATGACAAGGCGCGGTGTAAATCCGCAAATTAACGCCCTGTCTACGATAATTTTTGCATTTATAATGATCTTGTTGTTTGTAATCCACAAGAGGGATCAACAACTGATTAAAAAAGAAAAGGAGACATTGTAGAATGAAAAATTTTGCTAAACTAACAATGCTAGGCCTGCTTTTAGCAGCGGTACTTGGGATGGGTGCCTGTCAATCAGATCAACCAACCATTAACGTATTTAACTGGGGATATTTTATTTACCCTCCAGTGCTGGCTATGTTTGAGGATGAAACTGGTATACGAGTGGTGTACGAAGAGTACGACAGCAACGAGGCCATGTATGCACGCGTGCTTCAGGGCGGCTCTGATTTTGATGTGTTGTTCCCGTCAGAATATATGATAGAGCGCATGATTAACCAAGGCATGTTGGCGCAGCTTAACTGGGATAACATCCCGTATGCATCGCATATAGACGAGCGTTTTTGGGATATGCCTCATGATCCCCGTAATTTATACTCTGTACCTTATATGTGGGGGACTTTTGGCATACTTTACAATACAACAATGGTCACTGAGCCTGTATACTCTTGGAATGTTTTGTGGGATGAGCAATATGCAAATCAGATATTTATGTACAATGCATCCCGCGATTCTATGGGTGTTGCTTTAAAACGCTTGGGCTTTTCGCTTAACTCCACTAATATAGCAGAGATAGAGGCGGCTAGGGATTCTTTGATAGAACAAATGCCGCTGGTACGCGCTTACTTAGGCGATCCTATGAGAGACAGAATGGTCACCGGAGACGGTGCCCTTGGTGTTATATATTCTGGCGATGCTTTATGGGCTATTGAAGATAACCCAGATCTTAATTTTGTTGTGCCGATAGAGGGTACGCAGTTGTTTTTAGATTCTATGGTTATACCTGCCACAACAACACGTCAGGAATATGCTGAAGCATTTATCAATTTTATGACAAGACCAGATATTGCTTATTTGAATACACGGTTTATCATGTACTCTACTACTAATGCAACGACATTTGATATGCTTCCGGATTATATGCGTAATTGCCCTATTTATTGGACACCGGATTATCTTTTTGACAACTTGGAATCTTTTGTGGATTTAGGGGATTTTAAAGAGACGTTTGAAAGGGCTTGGACTGAGGTTTTGGCTTCTAGGTAGATTTACAAGAACGCCTTACAAGTTCGATTTATTACTAATTTGTAGGGCGTTTTTGTATTTAAGATTTTTTACCGATTGCTTTTCTTTCCTGTTTTGCTTATATGCTGTTCCTTGTTGTGTATGAAACCACTTACAAGTTTTGTCAGCGCCTCGCCTATTGCTTCTTTGAAGTTAAATCCCAGTAATTGCAGCGTCCTCAGTGTACTAGTACTAATAAAAGCATTGAGCAATGACTCTATCTCTTTAACCTCCTTGCTTCCATCAGCGCTAGGCGGAATTAGTGGAAGAAACTTATTTAGCAATGCTTTTGCAGTTTCATTGAGATGTTTTATATCATCGTCACTAATTTGTACACGTTCTAGCTCGTTTTTATAACTTTCAGCAATCAAGACAGCTTCTTGTTTTTGGTGCATCAACTGATACCTCCAATAACAAGGCTTGCTCATTTTTATCTAAGACAATATCCTTTATTTGTGATGGATCTGGTATTGGGTCGTTATCCTGTTCCATTCCATATATGTGTATAGTTAAAGCTTCCTTTGCATTTCTAAAGGCTTCTTGCTCATTATTTCCAAAAGTAACGCAGCCATCTAAATCTGGATAGTAGACAGAGATACCTTCATCTTCGTAAATAAATACACATGGGTAAATATATTTGTCTTTGTACATGTTCGGCCTAAGCCCCCTAGCATTAAAATTTCAGCCCGGATTGATGTTCAATGCTTTTAAGTGTTTTGATATTCATATTCTTTACAGGTCTTACTTTTGATGATTCTGATAAAAGCTAAGTAATGTTAGCTATATGAATAATGTGTAATTAATATTTTTCACATACTCTATAAAGTTTGAGCCTCTAATCATTCTGGTGTTACACACTATCTAAGATTGCACAATAAATATCAAAAATCTCGTTTACTAAAATCATTATGCTTGTAAGATTTTCTAAATAAAGCTTTTTATTTTTTTCTAAGTTAAACACAACATTATGTAATAATAGCCTTTTACTTTCTTTTAAATGAATCCCGTTATTATGTATAGTATTTCTTATTGCACCAGCAAACAGTAAAATATCCTTATCTACTTTAGCATCCCTTGGATATTCGGTTAAAACATACTTATATAGATAATTTACTCTATCTGAAAATGAGACATAAATAGGGTATTTTTTCAAAATATTATCTTTATTCTTTTCGCATAATACTTGGATATTACTGCTATGATTAATTGAGCTATCCTTAAAGATATCACATATTATTTTTTTGAATCCTTTTATGCTAGAATTTTCCTTAATCGCAAGTACTTCATTTTCATATGCTTTTGTAAGCGAATTAATTGATGCTTCAAAACAAGACCACATACTTATAAATAAATCATAAAGCAGTCCTTCATAGATGGCATTAAAATCAAGACATATTATTGTTTCAGCGTATGATTTTATTGCCCTATAATCACATTCATTAACTATATTTGTTTCATCGTTCCTTGCAATATATCGGCATAAATCATCCAATGGAAAATTAGATGTTTGTTCGCTCAGTTCATCTTTTAGCATCAGATAAAAAAGTTGGCTTATTACTAATTCTGATGTACCCAAAAAGCTAAATTTCGTATCTTCAAATTCCTTAATGTTTTCAGAAGAAATCCCATATTTATATCGTTCGTTATTAACTTTAGACATAAATTCAATTAATGCTTTCATTCTCTGTTTATATATTCTGTCGAATTTCAATAAAATCTCATGTGATGAACTATCTCTAAAGGTCATTGTACTTTTAAAAAAATCTTTATTTTCAGTAACTGGCAAGTCCGCTCTAAGGGAATCATCAAAATTATCCATATCCCATTACTCCTTTAGGTTAATGTTAAATATAAGTTTTATGGCTTTTAACTTCCTAGTTTATAACTAAACTGCTATACTAATCCTTAGAAAAACAAATAAAAATCAATTCAGTTTATCATGCAGCATTATGTCACAAAAACCATTATTATGCAACCATAAATTCCCAAAACATCAAAAACAAGCCTATCCAAAATCCAAATGGGCTTGTCTAAAATATAAACAGTTCAATCAATCACTAGCGCAACTGTCTCTAAGTTCTCTTTCTCTTACCGCTATTTTTTATAAATCATCCCCCATTATTACGAGGGTTCTACAAGAGTTTTTTAAAATTTATGGAAAATTACATTTTGTTGTGATGATTCTGACATAAGCTTACGTTGATGATTTTGCCAAAAGCGCTCAAAGTCAGTAAAATCGCGCTGTTTAAGCGAGTGAGCGATTACTAATTTATAGATTAAACGGATTTCGGGATTTTTAGAAATCGTGCTTCGTGCCTATATTTAAGAATCCAAATAGCACCCTTGAAGCAATGAAAGGATTTGCAATCAAGAAAATACCAGTTTAAAAATCTCTGGCTAGGGAATATTAATCTCGTAAGGCAAATGCTTTACAATCGTGAATATGAAATACATGTTTGGAGATATCATTTTAAGTATTTTCGGAGGTGTCAAGTCATATGAACGGCAATGTGGATGACTAGATATAGCCGCTTAAGCGGTAAAGAGGGCCAATAATGGTCCTCTTTTTATATTCTTGCAACATGAGTAGAAGCCTTAGCGGTTCTGGTTAATTTTATACTTTTTAATATCAAAGATGTTTTAGAAAAACTCAAAAGCGTCTGGATATTGGGCTAAAGCGATTAGGTGTGATACAATCATTTGAATTCATCTATCATCCTGCTTACGGAGTCAAATAATAATTTATAGTTGAGCGTAAGCAAGTTGTTTGTTAAACTAAGTAAAGCAATTTTAAAGGGGGATATTATTTTGACAAAAAAAATCAAACTAACCGATAACTTTTTAAAGCCATACTACAATCTAGTATGCGACGCCATTGTCCCATACCAATGGGAAGCTTTAAACGACCGTGTTGAAGGGGCAGAAAAAAGCTACAGCATCCAAAGCCGCCGGCTTAAAAGAGGGAGAGTTTAACGGTCTTTTATTTCAAGACAGTGATCTTGCAAAGTGGCTTGAAACCGTGGCTTACTGCTTGCAAAATGGCGATGCGGCAAATTTTGAAAAACACGTTGATGAGGTTGCCGATTTAATCGAAAAGGCGCAACAGGATGACGGATATTTTAATACATATTTTCAATTGGTAGCACCAGATCGAAAATTTACAAACTTGTATGAAGCACATGAACTTTATTGTTTAGGGCATCTTCTTGAGGCAGCCATTGCCTACGAGCAAGCTACAGGCAAGCGTAAATTATTAGATATCACGCTGAGATTTGTTGAACTAGTCGCCAGTAAGATTGGGCCAGAAAACGGCAAACTTAAAGGATATCCCGGGCATCAGGAGCTTGAATTGGCTTTGGCTAAGCTATATGAAGCTACAAATGATGAAAAATACCTAAATCTGGGTAAATATTTTGTTGACGAAAGAGGCCAGAAGCCTAATTTCTATCTTGAAGAGTGGGACAAGCGTAAAGGCTTTACCGAATGGACAAAGCGGGTAGAAAAACAGGCAGATAATTTTCTAAGCTACTGCCAGGCTCATCTACCTGTTCGGGAGCAGACAGAAGCAGTGGGACATGCTGTAAGAGCCTTATATCTATACACCGCTATGGCCGATATTGGTAGGCTTGCAGAAGACGAAAGCCTATTAGAAGCCTGCGGAACAATTTTTAAAGATGTATACCGTCAAATGTATGTAACCGGTGGCGTAGGCTCAACTCATCACAGTGAGGCCTTTACTTTTGCTTATGATTTACCTAACGACATAAATTATTCTGAAACTTGTGCATCTATTGCCTTGGTATTTTTCATGCACAGCATGTTAAAAGCTGAGGCAAAAGGGATATATGCTGATGTAATGGAACGCGCCCTTTATAATACAGTATTGGCGGGGGTAGCCGCCGATGGCAAAAGTTATTTTTATGTAAATCCTATGGAGGTTGTACCGGAGGCTAGTGAAAAAAATCCCGCGCGTACACATGTAAAAGCTACAAGACAAAAATGGCACGCTTGCGCTTGCTGCCCTCCTAATATTGGCCGGTTGTTGGCTTCTATTGGCAAATATTTGTACACGGCAGATGAAAAAGCAATATACTTTCACATGTATGCAGCATCAGAAGCAACTGTCGGTAATCTTTCTTTTAGTGTAAAAACTGAGTATCCCTTAGATGGTAAAGTGATTGTAACCGTCAATAACTCTGCCAAAGCAACTTTAGCTTTCCGCATTCCGGATTGGTGTGAAGATTTCCAAATAGAGGATGCCGAAATTAAAGATGGTTACGCATATATGACTCGAACTTTTTCTCCAGGAGATATCATCGAAATTAATATGAACATGACTCCTCGCGTTGTTTACGCTAATAGTAAAATTCGTGCAAATGTAGGTAAAGTATGTATTCAACGAGGCCCCTTAGTTTATTGCCTAGAGGCGTGCGATAATGGAGCAAATTTGCACAGTCTGCTAGTTGACAGCTCTGCTGCTATAGAAGAGCGGCAAGAAACAATCGGCGGAATGCAATGCATTGTGTTAACATGCTCCGGATTTGCTGAAGAAAGTCCAAATGATGAAATGTACTCTTTTGCTACTAAAAAGCGCAAAGCTAAACAACTTACTTTCGTGCCTTATCATCTTTGGGGTAATAGGGTGACTGGAGAGATGCTTGTGTGGGCTAGAGAAGCCTAAATATACGGCTTAGAACGCCTTTATCCAAATCATCTACTACAAGCTGTAGCAAAAATAAAACTTATTAGGGGTTGCCCATGAATTTATTTAGAGACATTGAAAAGCAAGCAATACCATATTTTTCTTTTTACGTTTTCATATTTACAGCTATAGCTATTTTTACATCTTTCATTAATATCTATTTTCAAGAGCTCGGCTTTTCCCTTGGCACTATAGGAATATTTACAGCTTTAGGGCCTATGGTATCAATAATATCACAGCCTACTTGGGGGGTAATTGGTGATCGTACTAATAGACGTTATGTGCTTATGATTTTACTTTTCGCCGCAGCGCTTATTTCACTTGTTATTCCTCTGCATTCATCATTTATTTTTATTGTTGTTACTTTTTTATCTTATCAAGTTTTTGCTACATCTCAGTTGCCTATAGGAGACTCTTTGACTTTGCAGTATTTGGATGGAAAATCTCTAAAATATTCTGCTATAAGGATTTCAGGCTCTATAAGTTTTGGTGCAGCCGCTGCATTCGCTGGTATTATACTTGGGGGTAATACTGCCCGTATCTTCTACTTTAACACCTTCTTTTTATTGTTAACACTATTGTTCGTTTTTCTTATGAAACCCGCTTTAAAGCCCAGAATTGGTACTAATGAAGATGAAGTAAAAGAACAAAGCGGACTTAAGGCTTTTCTAAAATTACTTGATAATAAAATTGTACTGTATGTATATTTATCCAGTTTTGTATTTGGTCTTGCCATGTCTTTTATGCATCCATTTTTGGGAATACATATGACAGCAATTGGTGCAACTCAAACGCAAATTGGTATAGCGCTTTCTATTGCTGCATTTAGTGAAATACCCATATTCATTCTGATTGACAGAGTTTTTGGTAAGCAGAAACCAGAATATTTGCTTATGTTTTCTGCGTTATTTATGGCCATACGGCTTCTTCTTTTATTCTTCTCAAACTCTGTGTTTTTAGTTTACGTCGCGCAGATGACACATGCATTTAGTTTTATAATTCATCTATATTTTAGTATATTGCTTTTACACAAGCACTCCCCTCCGCATATGAAAGCTACTGTACAAACGGTAAACTCTATGGTTCGGATGGGACTTTCGGCTTTGCTGGGCAGCCTTGGCGGCGGGTTTTTAGCGCAGCAAATCGGGCTTCAACCTGTGTTTTTGATTTTGTCAATATTTGTTTTTTGCACCTGTTTCATTTTGCCTGGGATAATGATCATGGCACATAAGCTAAAGAAAGCGTGAACCTATGGAAAACGCAAAAATAGAAGGCATAGTAGATCACATCATCTTTCATAACGAGGAAAATGGCTATACCGTTTTTATTCTTAGATGGGATTCAGAATCTGGCGAGGAAGAAAGCACCTGCACAGGATATATCAATGATATTGTGGCAGGAGAAGAGATAGAAGTCTCTGGTTCTTGGGTAAATAACCCTAAATATGGTTTGCAATTATCTGTAACTACGGCCGAGAAAAAAGTGCCTACCACCGCCGATGGCATAGAAAAATATCTGGCAAGCGGCGTTATTAAAGGCATAGGCGCACGAATGGCTAAAAGAATTGTTGAAGAGTTTGGCGAGCATACTTTTGAAGTCATTGCCGAAAGCCCGGAACGCCTTTCAACAATCAAAGGCATCACCATTGACAGGGCAAGGAGTATATCCGAAATTTTTCATAGCCAGGGAGAGCAGCGCCGGGCCGTACTTTTGTTGCAAGATTATGGGATATCTCCTGCCTATGCTACAAAAATATACAAAAAATATAAGGCTCAAACCACTGCTGTCGTTCAGCATAATCCATACAGGCTTGCAGAAGATATAGACGGCATAGGCTTTAAATTGGCAGATGATATTGCCCGACGGGTTGGCATACCCTTTGATTCTCCATTTAGAGTAAATGCAGGGATTTTGTACTGCCTTTGGGAGGCCTCACAAAATGGCAATGTTTTTTTGCCTAAAGATGCGCTTGCCTCTTATGCAGCCCAACTTTTGGGGACCGGAGATATAGATCAATCTCTGCGGCAAATGCAAATAGACAGACAAATATATTGCGAGCGTAGAGGAGAAGATACGCTGGTATTTTTAACACATTTTTATCAGGCCGAGCTTAGCGTAGCGCGGAAATTACACGATCTTTCTAAGGCAGAGGAACTGACTGCAAGGCTTGTGGATGACTTGTCCGAAGGTCAGCAAGTCGCTGTAAACGAGGCTGCCACTGCCGGTGTATTAATTATAACCGGCGGCCCCGGTACAGGAAAAACTACCACTATAAACGCCTTGATTGGGTTGTTTCACGGGCAGGGCTTAAAGGTAGAACTTGCCGCCCCCACAGGCCGAGCTGCCAAGCGCATGACAGAAGCCACTGGACAAGAGGCCAAAACTCTACACCGCCTACTGGAATCTACGCAAATAAGTGATGACTCTCGTCGTCAAGTGTTTCAACGAAACGAAGAAAACCCCATAGAAACCGATGTGATAATCGTAGATGAGGCCTCCATGGTTGACATACTATTGATGCAAAGTTTGTTAAAAGCCATTGCAGAAGGCACGCGTCTTATTATGGTTGGCGATGTAGATCAATTGCCATCGGTAGGGCCAGGTAATATGCTGAAAGACCTCATTGCAAGCGATTGTCTGAAAGTAGTACGCCTTACAGAAATTTTTAGGCAAGCACAAGAGAGCGCGATTGTTATGAACGCCCATAAAATTAATCGTGGAGAATATCCAAGCCTAAACGAGAAAGATAAAGACTTCTTTTTTGTAAATCGAACAAGTGCAGATGCTGTTAGCGCAACTTTACTAGATTTAGTAGGCAAGCGGCTTCCTGCTTATATGGGTGGAGTAAGCCCACTGGATATCCAAGTGCTAAGCCCTATGCGTAAATCTAACCTGGGCGTAAACCAGTTAAATCAACTGCTGCAAGGTCATTTAAACCCTCCAAGCCATAGGAAAAAAGAGCGAGAGTTCAGAAGCACTATCTTTCGCGAGGGCGATAAGGTAATGCAAATTCGAAATAATTATCAGATGTCTTGGCAGGTTTTAGATAGCAATGGCAATGCTATAGATGAAGGCGAAGGTGTATTTAACGGCGACGGCGGAATAATCAAGCGAATAGACGAGCATAAAGAATTGGTGATAGTCTTGTTTGACGACAATAGGCAGGTAGAGTATGATTATTCGCAACTAGATGAACTAGAATTAGCCTACGCCATAACCGTGCACAAATCACAGGGCAGCGAGTACAAGGCTGTACTTATGCCTGTTCACAGTGGCTCCCCCCTACTCTTTAGCCGAAATCTTTTGTACACTGCCGTAACAAGGGCAAAAAACCTATGTGTGATCGTAGGCATACCAGATTCTTTGTATAGAATGGTGGATAACAACCGTGAAGTAAACCGCTACACGGCTTTAGCCCAGCGGATTAAAATAATTTTTGGAAGAGTATGAAGGGAGAAAAAGTATGAAAGAGCACAAAATTGCGGCTATAGGTTTTGCTCATAGCCACATCACTGGAATAGTAAATGACTTTGCCACCTGCGAAGGAGTTAAATGCGTTGCAGCGGCAGACATTAAACCAAAAGTGCCATCTATTACCACCGAGCCAGGTACAAGAACTGCCGACTTTAAAAGAGTAGTCGAAAAATATGGCTTTAAGCCCTACGATTGCTATATCCAACTGCTGGACGAAAACGAGATCGATATCGCTGTGATCTGCTGTGAAAATGCTTTCCACCCATTTGTGGCGGAAGAATGCTTACGCAGAGGCATACACGTGGTAATAGAAAAACCATTGGCGGCCGATATGGCAGGCGCATTGCGCATTGCTCGCGCAGCTACAGAGGGCAATGCAAAAGTGTTTACCAACTGGCCTAGTGCATGGTGGCCGGCTGTTCGTAAAGCAAAAGAGCTTTGCGATGCAGGAGAAATTGGCCGTCTGTTTAAATTTACCCATAGAAACAGCGACTCTCAAGGTGCGCTATCTTACGGGCAAAAAGTAACAGATGCAGAAAAGGGACGCGAATGGTGGCATCAAGCAGATGTAGGCGGCGGAGCCTTACTTGATTACTGCTGTTATGGTGCATGTATGTCTAGTTGGTTTTTTGGAGAAAAGCCTGTGGCA
>Ga0123355_10017028_pt1 | contig 11472 bp, 6 predicted proteins | sample TergutEmb28metaG_3_FD_89872 | JGI IMG/M metagenome (GOLD analysis project Ga0123355, IMG submission 89872) | Embiratermes neotenicus P1 segment gut microbial communities from Petit-Saut dam, French Guiana - Emb289 P1 | ecosystem: Host-associated > Arthropoda: Insects > Digestive system > Gut ...
CCGCCGCGCGCTGACCTCCTCGAGCGCGGCCACCAGCAGGTCGTTCACCGAGCCGAAGTGGTAGAAGACCAGCGCCTGGTTGCACTCGGCCCGGTCCGCGATCCGCCGCGCGCTCGCCCCGGCGAACCCCGACTCTCGCAGCACGTCGATCGCGCCCTCAATCAGCGCCGCCCGTGTGTCACCCACGATCACCTCCACATTTTTGAGCGAACGCTTAAAGCACTCGCTCAATACCCTAGATGGCGCGGCAACAACCCGTCAACCGCCGGCGGCACGCCCCAATACGGGATACTCGTGCCGTGACTGCCGGAGACGGACAGGCGGCAACGCCCGCGTCGATCGCGCTGGACCTGGAACGGCGCATCGGGGCGGGCGGGTTCGTTGCCGGGGAGTTGCTGCCTAGCGAGCTGGCCCTCGCGCGGGAGTACAGCACGACCCGTCCCCGGGTACGAACGGCGCTGGCATCGCTGGCCCGGCGCGGGCTGGTGGCGCCGCGCCCGGGCAAAGGGTGGCTCGTGCGAGCGGGGCAGCATGCGCAGACCGTGGGCGAGATGCTGACGTTCTCGCAGTGGGCCGCCGCCAACGGGTTCGAGTACGGCGGCCGGATCGTGCACCGCGAGCGGGGACGGGCGACCGCCGGCGAGGCCAGGGCGCTCGCGATCCGGCTGGGCGAGGAGGTCGTGCGCTTCGTCCGGGTCCGCGTGATCGATGGCCGCCCGGTCATGATCGAGCGGTCGACGTGGGCGCACCCGGCAGCGGCGGTGATCGAGTCGCTCCCGCACGATGTGCCCTCGGTGTACGCCGCGCTGGCCGAGGCGGGGGTCAGTCCCGAACTCGGAGACCATCGCATCGCCGCCGTCGCGGCGTCCAGCAGCGACGCGGAACTGCTGCACGTCCGGCGCTCCTCGCCGCTCCTTCAGGTCACCGTGACCAGCGTGACGACCGGCGGGCGGCCGATCGAGCTCGGCGTCGACCGCTACGTCGCGGATTTCGTCACCTTCAACGTCCGGGCACAGGACATGGTCCGTTCGCTTCTGCCGCCCCTGCCGTAACTTGCCGGGGCGTCGGGCCCGCTGTGCACGGCAGGCGACCGAATCCCGCTGCTGCGACCCAAGTTCCGGGAGTGTTCATTTCTTCGTCAAGCTGCGCGGTTTTCCTATGCATTGCAACTTTTGCCGTCCAGCGCGACCGCGCCGGACGGCACCCCAGCCAGCTTCCGGAGAGGCAGGTAACGGATGGACCTTCGTAGCATCATTAGCCGACCACGACACCCGCGCCGCGTGTCCCGATTGCGGATCGCGGCGATCGCCCTCGCCGCGATCCTCTTGACGGTCGCCGGACTGACAACGCTTGGGACCGGCCCCGCCTCGGCTGATACCACTGCGACAGGAGCGACGTTGACGACAACCGTCGCGTCCGCCCCCGTGGGGACGGTGGTGCCATTCACGTACTCGGTCTCCGGCCCTCAGGTGAACGCGGGGAACAACCTCCTCTGGTATCCGGCGGGCACCTCACCGACAGCCAGCAACTACGCCAGCTACGAGGCCAACGACTCCGAGGTCTACTTCAGCAACGCGAGCGGCACGATCAACTCTCCGACAGACAATCTGTCCGCGGGTACGTACAACGTGTATATCGTCGCCGACAACGAGTACGCCGTACTCGCCGGGCCAGTCACCGTCACCCTGACCAGCGGCGGCTCGGTCGTCACGACGACGCCGGTCAACACGGAGCCGGTGCAGACCGGGGCCACGCTGAGCGCCGCCGCCAGCACCTTCGCGGTGGGCTCTGCCGCGACGTTCCAGTACTCGCTTCCCCCCGGCGACCTGCACAGTGAGACGGTCTGGATCGGCTGGTATCCGTCGGGCGACTCGCCGACTGACGAGGCCACCTACCAGGACGTGCTGTCTAATTCCCAGACCGTGACGACAACAAGCGGTACGGCGACGTTTGACACCAGCTCGCTGTCGGCAGGCAGCTACGACGTCTACCTCATGTCCAACAAGTCCACCTACGACGTCTTGGCTGGCCCCGTCTCCGTCGCGCTGACGGACACCCCGCCGTCGGCACCGACCGGCGTCACGGCCACCGGCTACGACAGTTCGGTGGCCCTCTCGTGGAATGCCGCTTCTACTGCGAGTGGCTACTCGGTCTACGACGCCACCGCCTCAGGCGCGGAGAACACCTCCGGTACGCCCGCCTGCACGACCAGCGGCACGACTTGCACCGTTTCGGGCCTGAAGAACAACACGACCTACTACTTCGTCGTCGTCGCGGCGAACCCCATCGGCTCCTCGCCCGCGTCGAGCGAAGCCTCCGCCACGCCGACACCCGCGACCATCCCCCCGGCCGCGCCCGCAGGTCTCACCGCGGCCCCCACGGGGAGCGCCGGCGTGGTGAACGTATCGTGGAAAGCAGTTACTGACACGAGTGGTTACTCGGTCTACGACGCCACCTCCGCGGGCGGCGAGGACACCTCCGGCTCGCCCGCCTGCACGACGACTGCGACGACCTGCACCGTCACGGGGCTCACCGACGGCACCGAGTACTACTTCGTCGTCGTCGCGACGAACAGCGCCGGAGCCTCCGGGGCGTCAGCCGAGGCGTCGGCGACACCAGTGAACACCCCGACGGCCACCGGGGTGGACGGGGCGACGCTGCAGACGCCCTCCGCCACGGTCGCGTCCGGCTCGTCCGCTGCCTTCACCTACTCCCTCGGGACGGGTACAGCCAGCGCGACCAACACCGTCGCGTGGTGGTACTCGGGCACCGCCCCGACCTCCACCCCGCCGCTGTACGCGTTCAACCAGTCGGCGAAGTCGGCGAGTGGCTCGGTCACTTTCGACACCACCGGGGTCGAGGCCGGGAGCTACGACGTTTACCTCATGTCCTCGTCGAACACCTCGATCCTGGCGGGCCCGCTGACGGTGACGGTCACCGGCGGAACGCCGCAGGAGCCGTCTCCGGGGCAGCTCGCCGGACAGCCGAACCTGATCGTCAACGGGGGCGCCGAGGTCGGGATCCCCACCACCGACGGCGTCGATGTCACGGCAGTGCCGGGGTGGCAGGTGTCGGGCACGCTCACCGAGATGCAGTACGGCGTCAGCGGTAACCCCGGCTACAAGACGCCCGGCTCTGCCGATCGCGGGGCGAACTTCTTCACCCTCGCCAACGCTTCCGGCACTTCGGTCACCGGTACGCAGACAGCGAGCGTGGCGGCCGCCGCCGGAGCGATCGACCACGGCTCGGTGACCTATAACCTCGGCGGCTGGCTCGGCGGCCAGGGGAGCGCGACCGGAACGGCATCAGTGACCGCGACCTTCCTCGGCGGAGATGGCGGCCAGCTTGGCTCGGCGACGATCGGCCCGGTCACGGAGCAAGAGCGCAACGGCGTGACGGAGTTCCTTCCCGAGCACGCGACCGGGAAGCTTCCCGCCGGCACCCGCCGCGTGCAGACCGTCCTCACCATCACGTCGGGGGCAGTTGGCCAGGGCGGTCAGCAGGGTGTTGCGGACAACCTCTCGTTCACCATCTCCGCGCCAGTGCCGGCGCCGGCCCCGCCGACGGCTCCAGGCGTCACGGTGACCTCCCACGTCCCGAGGTTCCAGCACGTATTCACCGTAATGTTCGAGAACAATGCTGAGAGCGACATCATCGGCAACACCACACAGGCGCCGTACCTGAACAGCCTGCTATCACAGGGCGCCGACCTGACGAGCATGCACGCGCTGTCACACCCGAGCGACGGGAACTACAACGCGCTGATCTCCGGCGGCGAGTGGGGCAGCGCAGGGGACAATTTCACCCCGTTCATCGACGAGCAGACCATCGGCGACCTCGTCAGCAACGCGGGCGGGACCTGGCGCACGTACATCCAGAGCGCCAACGGACCGTGCGACGCCGAGGGATCAACCGGATCCGGCCCGACCCTCTACGACGTAGATGAGAGCCCCTTCATCCACTTCGACGACCTCAGCAACCAGGACGCCTGCCAGGAGCACATCGAACCACTGACCGCGCTGGCAACTGACCTCAAATCAGCCGCTACGACGCCCAATTACGTCTGGTTCGTGGGGAACGACTACTACGACATGGAAGGCGGCGGTATCAAGGCCGGCGACACCTGGTTCTCGCAGACACTGCCGGAGATCCTGAACTCCCCGGCCTGGAAGGACCAGCGCTCCCTGCTCATCATCACCTTCGACGAGGACGCCCACGACACTCCCACCAACAACGTCCCGACGATCATCCTCGGCTCGCAGGGGACGGTTATCCCGGGCTCCACGTCGAGCACCTACTACACGTCCTACAGCCTGCTGCGGACCACTGAGGAGGCCCTCAACCTCCCGCCACTGACGGCCAATGACCTGTACGCTGGCCCGGTCACCGGCATCTGGAACCAGCGGGACCTCGACTCGTCAAGCACTCCCTAGCGAGCACGGCGCAGCTGAGTCAGGGGACCGGGCGCCTCAGCCCGGTCCCCGACGGGGCGATGCTGAGGGTGCTGGGTGGTGAGGATGACTGGAAGCCGCCGGCGACCTCCCGCAGCAACAGGGTCTGCCAGCCCGCGGCAGTTTACGGTCGCGCCTCGGAGGGTGGCCGACCGGGGCCTGCTCGGGTGTGGCCGGGCTGGACTATGCCGGTCTCGTAGGCGAGGACGACCGCTTGGACCCTGTCACGCAGGCCCAGCTTCATGAGCAGGTGGGTAATGTGGGTCTTTACGGTTGCCTCTCCGATGTGGAGCTCAGCGCCGATCTCGGTGTTTGACAGGCCGCCGGCGATGAGGACAAGGATCTCATTTTCACGCTGGGTGAGGTCATTTACGCCGGGCAGTGCGGGCGTGGCGGGCGGGCGTTCCACGAATCTGCTGATGAGCCGCTGGGTGATCGCGGGCGCGAGGAGCGCTTCTCCGGTTGCCGCGGAGCGGATTCCCGCGATGAGCTGATCGGCCCGGACATCCTTGAGGAGGAAGCCGCATGCCCCGGCCACGAGTGCGTCATAGACGTATTCGTCGAGGTCGAAGGTGGTGAGGATGATGATCTTCGGCTGTGGAACGCAGTCTCCGGCGAGTAGCTGGCGGGTGGCAGCTATGCCGTCGAGCCGCGGCATGCGGATGTCCATCAGGATGACGTCAGGGTGGAGTTCGCGACCGAGGCGCACGGCCTCCTCGCCGGTGGTCGCCTCGCCCGCCACGGTGATGTCGGGTTCTTCCTGCAGGATCATCCGGAATCCGGTGCGGACCAGCTCCTGGTCGTCGGCCAGCAGCACGCTGATGCTCACAAGGCCGCTTGCCCGGGGGTGCAGGGCAGGGTTATGGCCAGCTCGCGGGCGCCCGAGCCCGTGTCCCTGGTATCGAGTCGGCCGTTGCAGGTGCGAACCCGCTCGCGGATCGTCGTGAGCGCGGTGAAACTAGGCTGCGAGTCATCGGTCGTAACGCGCAGCTCGAGATCCGCGGTGGTGAAGCGGAGCACGATAGCTGTGCCGGACTTCGGGCGCCGTGACGGAACCGCCCGCGGCAGCAGGTCGGCCAGGATGCGATAGGCGCACACATCGACCAGCGCTGGCAGCGGTGCGGGCTCCCCCTCGACACGGAACTCCACCTGACATCCCTGATCTCGAAGCCGGTCGATCAGCTCGTACACCTGGCCAATGCCGGGCGTCGGCGTGAGCGCGGGGTTGTCGTCATCGCGGCGCAGGATCTCGACCATCGACCGCATCTGCTGCATTGCCTGGCGCCCGAGTTCCTGGATGCCTGTCATCGTCTCACCGACCCGTGGGTCGTCGCGACCGAGCTGGAGCAGGGCCGTGTCGCCATAGACCACCATGGAGCTGATGCTCTCGGCGACTAGCACCTGCAGCTCGCGGGTGATCCTGTTTCGCTCTGCCAGCACGGTCAGCGCCTCCCTGCCGCTGCGTTCCGCCGCGATGAGCCGCGACGTCCTGCGAAGCTCCGCGACGAGTCTGCGCCTGGCTCTCATGGCCCGCCCGGCTAGCCAGCAGGCTCCGCCAGCCACGAGGCCGAACATCAGGGAACCCGCGCCCCCGTCCGCCGCCAGTACGGCGGTGGTCAAAGCGAGTATGAAGACGCCCGCCCCGGCGACGGCCCGCCCGAATGTCGCGTAGGCGGCGACGGAGTAGAGCGGAATGAAGAGCACCGGCGTCGGCGACAGCACGTTGCCGAAACCCGTGACCGCCAGCAAGGCGACCCCGGCCGCGACAGTGGCGCACGCCACGGCTAGCGGCCAGCGCCGCCGTTGCGCGAGCGGCACCGTCACCGCGGCGACGAGCAACCCGTAGAGAATCGCGTCCTGCCGCTGAACGGGATGCAGCGTAGCTAGCACCTCGGTTTCGCAGGCGACGAGCGCCACCGCTGCCAGCAGCGCGTCGAATGGCATGATCGGAGCCATCCTCCGCACAGCGCTCCGTACCGCGCTCATCTGTCTGCCTCGATCGCTACTGGCAGCCGGGCCAGCACCCGGAACCCGCCAGGCGACGGGCCGGCGTCAAGGGTGCCGCCGTAGATCGAAACCCGCTCCCGCATTCCGACCAATCCGTGGCCGCCCTGCTCGGGGCCCGGCCGGGTCGGAGTCTTCTCCCGGGTCGCTGTTTGGCCGGCCCAGTCAGAGATCTCGATTTCCAGGCCAGAGGCGGTGTAGCGCAGCGCGACCGCGGCGCTCCCGTGACCGGAGTGCTTGACGATATTGGTGAGTGCCTCCTGAACGATCCGGTAGGCCGTGAGATCGATCTCGGGAGCGAGCTGACGGTGCGTTCCGGTGACCGTCGATCGCACGCGCACGCCTGCCCTCAAGGCGATCTCGACCAGTTCGGGCAGGCGCGCGAGACCCGGCACTGTCAGCTCGAGGTCCTCGTGCTGGCGCGCGCCGATCATCCGCCGCAACTCGGTGAGGGCCTCCCGGCCACAGCCAACGACAATGTCCAGGGCCCCGAGCGCGGCTACGCGGTCTCGCGCCATGACCCGCTCCGCGGCCTGCACCTGGATGATCATCACGCTGACGTTGTGCGCCACCACATCATGAAGCTCCCGTGCGATCCGCGCCCGCTCGACCGCGATAGCGTGCCGTGCGCTCTCGCGCTGCTCTGCTCTTAGGGTCTCCTGGTCCGCTGCCAGCCGCCGCGTCAGCGAGGCGTAGTTCCCGATCGCGTAGCCAAGGGCGACAGGAAAGCCCATGACGAGCATCCACACCGAAAGGACCCCCGCCGGGTCCCTGTTGTCCGGAACCAGCGCGATCAGCGGCAGGGCCGCCACTGGCACGATCGCGTCGGCCAAGCGCGGCCCCCGCTCGCCGGCCCGGCGGCCCAGCAGGTAGGCCCCGAGGGCTACCGGCACCGCTAGGGCCGCCAGATCGGTTCCCGCCGACCGGTCGAAGACAACCAGCGCGGCTCCCGCGACGATCGTCGCCGCGGCCGGGGCTGTGCGCCGCCAGATGACCGTCGTCGCGTTCACCACGCCGGCGATGAACGGAACCACCCCCCCGTGCCCAGCCCGGGCAGCGGCAACGGTGGCTATCACCGTGAGCGCCAGGCCGGCGACAGCGTCGAGGCGATACCATCGCACTGCCCGTGATGGAAGTACCGTGGTGGTCACGCGGCGACGGTACATCGGGAATCCCGGCTTAGGCCAGCTGAGACTCCAGCGCGGGAACGCGGGAATCGCTGAGCGCGCCACCGCGCACCACCAGGATCACCGCCACTACCAGCGCCCACGCGTACAGGCCCATGAGCGCCACCGTCAGCAGCGGCGACACCCCCACGAGCCCGATCACGATGGCGATTACGCCCAGCCATCGTGGCACGATCGCGGAGCGCACAACCGCCAGGCCCGCCGCGACCCCGAAGACCAGCGTCCCCGCGCAGGCTGGCAGCACCAGCCGGAATGCCAGCAGGTTCAGCGCCTGAGCGGCATCCGGGGCGAGCTGCCCGTTCGCCGACGCGAGCGCGAAGTCGACGCTGAAGAAGGCCAGCGCGCCCGCGGTCATCACCCCTGCCGCCACCAGGGCGACCGCCCCGAAGGGCTCGCCTTGATCCCGTTGCCGCAACCGGTGCCGTACCGACCCCGCGAAGAACAGGAACATGGCGAATGCGACGGTCAGCAGGACGTCGCTGGTGGCCTGGCCGGAATGGTGCGCACCGTAAAAGCCGATCACCTGTGCTCCCGACGCGGTGGAGCTGAGCGAATTGGCCTTCGAGATGGCGAAGCCGGCGAAGCCCAGCAGGGCGAAGACCACCCCGGTGAGCGGGGCGAAACGAGATAGGCGGCTCATGGGCCTTCCTTTCATGAATGATGGCTGCGTCCCCAGGCACGGCGACGGTCTGGGACACGGCCATCATTGATCTCCCGCCCGCACACGTCTTCAGAGCAGGCGATGATCCCCGCTCCCACCAAAGGACGAGCAGGGCTCCCACCCAAGGTGGAGGCAGCGCCCGTGAGGGTGCCTCTCGTCACGGTCAGCCGCGCAGGCGCAGGCCGCGCGGAGTGTGACGGAAGCCGGCTGACTCAAGGGCCCGGGTGAGCGGGGTATCGAATCCCGCGGCGGTGCCGTCGGCCTTCTCGACGGTCATCCGGCCGAGCGCGCCATTCCGGACCGCCGCTGCGAGCGCCTGCGCGCACGGTTCGAGCACGGCCGGGTCCTCGGTCCAGGACAGCAGTGTCTTGCCACCGCGCTCGACGTAAAGCACCAGCTCCCCGGCGTGCAGCAGCACGACCGCGCCTGCCTTGCGACCAGGCCGGTGCGACGTGGCCGTCTCCCCGGGACGGTCTGGCCACGACAGCGCCGCCCCGTAGGGCTGCGCGGGATCGGCGGCCGCGAGCACTACGGTCCGCGCGGCATCCTCGCTCCGCGCTGGCTCGGACGGGAGTGCGAAGCCGGTTGCCCAGGGATCCGGACGCACGCCACTGCCGGACCCGCCAGTCGCCGGTGTACCGGGTCCGTCGGTCGTGCCCGCACCACTCGCGACTGCGGTTACCGGGTCGCCGGCTAGCGCCCGCATCCGGTCGACCGCACCGGGCAGCGCGAACTGCGCGGCGCCGAGTCCCTCGACGAAGTATCCGCGGCGGCACTGGCCGGTCTCCTCCATCGCGCGCAGCACCGGGTAGACCGCCGCGAACCCGCCGGGCACCCGCTCGGCGGCGACCGCGCCCTTGGTGAGCACGCCGTGCCGTTCCAGCAGGGTCAGCGCGAGCGCGTGCGCCCGCATGGTGACCGCGCCACTGTCTGAGACAGCGCTGCCCGGTACCGCGCCGCCTAGCCCCGGACCGCGGCCGGGGTCCTGCATTGCCGGGATCCCGTACCGCTCCGGCAGCAGCGACCAGCGTCCGCTCACCGTCGGCGGCCCGGTCCGCGACGGCATGGCCGCCCGGCGGGCACCGCTCCGGTACCCGCCGTATCCGCCGGACCGCCGTCCCGCGGGCCGGGGGTTGAATACGCCGGGCATCGCCGCGCCCCGGCCGCTGCCGGCGAACCCGCCAGGTCCTGGCCGGCCGCGCTCGGCGCCGCCCGGGAACCCGCCAGCGCCGCCGAGCGTCGCGGCGCGCCCCTGCCCGCTCTCGCCGCCGGGCACCGGGAAATCGCCCTGACCGCGGAGATCGCCGCGCCCGCCTGGGCGCCGGATCCCGGTACCACCGCCAGCTGTCAGCGTGCGTAGCGGCGCCAGCGTGTCGTTGCTGACCAGCCCCGCCCACACCAGGTCCCAGATCGCCGTGACCAGGTCACCGTCGTCCGGCGGGTGTCCGTCGAGCACCGCCGTGACCCGGTCGGACAGCATGCGGAAGAACAGCCCGCCGCCTCCGGCGAGCGCGGTAAGCACCGCGCCGTGCAGCGGCGTCATTGACAGCTCGCCTGGTTCAGCCAGCAGCAGCGGCGCCGACTCGGCGGGCGCGAGCACCAGCCATCCGTCTCCGCTGCCCACGCTCCCCGCGCCCGCCCAGACCACCTCGCCGGCTGAGGTGAGCTCGTCGAGCATGGCGGGGGAGTAGCCGTCCATCCGGCCGGGCAGCACCAGCGTCTCCAGCGCCGACGCGGGCACCGGCGTGCCGGCTAGCCGCTCGACCACCTCGAGCACCGTCCCCGCGTCCGCCCGCGGCCGCCACCCGCGGCGGCCCGCTGGCCTGACCGCAGCCGACCGGTCCTGGCCAGTGCCGCCGGCCCCGCTGAAGCCCGCGATCCCGTGCCAGGCGGGCAGAAACCGGCCCAGCACCGTCGGCGGCACCGGCTCCGCCTCCTTACGCAGCCGGGCGAGGGTCCGCCGGCGCAGCATCCGCAGCACCCCGCTGTCGCACCACTGGGTGCCGCGCGCGGCGGTGAGGAACTCGCCCTCGGCGAGCCGCCCGTCGGCCGCCAGCCGCCGCAGCGTCATTGCGACCACGGCGACACCGAGGCCGTACCTGTCCGCGACAGCCGGGCCCGTGAACGGCCCGTGCGTCCGCGCCCACCGTGCCACCAGGTCGCCGAGCGGGTCGGCGACCGGCTCGGTGAACGCCTCTGGCACCCCCGTCGGCAACGCCACGCCGAGTGCGTCACGCAGCCGCCCCGCGTCCTCGATCGCCGCCCACATCGACCGCCCGGCTACCCGCACCGGGATGATCCGCCGCGCCCCGGCCAGCGCGTCCAGCCACCCGGCGGCTGCTTGCGGATCGGTGCACCGGACGGCGACCTCCTCAGCGGTCAGCGGCCCGGACGTCCGCAGCAGGTCGGCGACCGCCTCGGCGTCGCGGCAGCGCCGGTCCGCCGACAGGTGCTGCAGGTCGGCCTCGGTATCCGCCACGACGGCCGGGTCGAGCAGCTCGCGCAGCCCTTCGGTGCCGAGCAGTTCGGCGAGCAGCGCCGGGTCAAGCGCCAGCGCCTGCGCCCGCCGCTCGGCGAGCGGCGCGTCGCCCTCGTACATGAACGCGCCGATGTAGCGGAAGAGCAGATTTTTCCCGAACGGACTGGGGGTGACGGTGTCAACCTCCACCACCCGTATCCGGCGGGCGGCGAGGTCACGGAGCACTTCTGTCAGCGCAGGCACGTCGAACACGTCCTGCAGGCACTCCCGCACGGCCTCGAGGGTGATCGGAAACCCCGGAAACTGAGAGGCGATCTCAAGCAGCTGCGCGCTGCGCTGCCGCTGCTGCCATAGCGGGGTGCGGCGGCCCGGCTGGCGGCGCGGCAGCAGCAGCGCCCGCGCCGCGCACTCACGGAACCGGGAGGCGAACAGCGCGCTGCCGCCGACCTCGGCGGTGATGATGTCACCGACTTCGTCGGGGTCGAGCAGCGCGATCCCGGCAGGTGGCGGCTCGTCGGAGTCGGGCACCCGGATGATGATCCCGTCGTCAGTGTGCAGCGCCTGGACGTCCATCCCGCCGTACCGCTCCCGCAGCCGGGCCGTGATCGCCAGCGCCCACGGCGAGTGCACCCGGTCCCCGTAGGGGGAGTGCAGCACGACTCGCCAGTCCCCGAGCTCGTCGCGGAACCG
>Ga0123355_10017030_pt1 | contig 11472 bp, 4 predicted proteins | sample TergutEmb28metaG_3_FD_89872 | JGI IMG/M metagenome (GOLD analysis project Ga0123355, IMG submission 89872) | Embiratermes neotenicus P1 segment gut microbial communities from Petit-Saut dam, French Guiana - Emb289 P1 | ecosystem: Host-associated > Arthropoda: Insects > Digestive system > Gut ...
CGCCACCACAGCCCGCTACGCCACCTCCGCCCCCGCCGCCACCGCCGCCGTCGCCGCCGCCGCCCCCGCCGCCGCCACAGCCACCACCACCACCGCCACCACCACTAACACCACCACCACCACCACCAACAACACCACCACTGCCGCCCCCGCCGCCGCTGCCGTCACCACCACAACCGCTGCCGCCGTCAACACTACCACCACTACCACCACCACCACAACCGCTGCCGCCGTCAACACTACCACCACTACCACCACCACCACCACCACCATCACCACCACCACTGCCGCCACCGCTACCGTCACCACCACAACCGCTGCCGCCGTCACCACCACCACCACCACCACTACCATAATAAGCCTGCAAAAAAATAGAACCTCTAGTGAGAGGTTAAATTTCTCACATCAGTGTGGTTAAAGCATCTATCTTCTGGGATATGACACTGTTTTTGGGTGAGTGTTTTTCGACTTTTCGAATTACCTTATTCCCTTAGTCTTCAAGATTAAGTGGTCGAAGGGGTTTATCTTTAAATGCTTGCTCTTGAAGATGATGGCACAATGATCGAAACGTCGGAAGCCACCACCCAAATATACATCGTCACATTTCAAAATACTTCAATCTTCCACATGTACATCACCCATGCGGCAGTCTGCGCCACTCTTCGCACAGACCGTTTCACGCGACAGCAAGAAGTGCAGCGCTCACTGCAATTCCAATTTGCCGTGAGTTGGGGTCCACATTTTTCAGTTCAACAATATTGCAGTTGATATTAGGTTTTTATTCATCACATTTCAAGAAGGCGCTGTTATCTTTCGGCGTTTATTGTACATTAAAAAAGTTTTGTAAACCAAACGAGTTCCTCAGAAATGACTCGCACCGGTTGCCAGATAAAATAATGTTCTATATGTTCGGTCTCAGAATTTTTTGGCATAAATCAACGTAAATGTACCATAGAAAATAATAACAGATTTTGCGCACGTGGAAATGAGTAAACGGGAATGTAAGAACACCTTGCTGACTTCTTTGTTTTTCAGATGCACATAATTTCCTCTCTTAATGCGCTTTCTGACAGCGCATGTGGGAATGGACTTTCCTTACACAAATGGGAAAGACCGTCGATAAATCACGTGGAACACGTATGAATAAATTAATGGCAACAACAGCCACTCCTTATCTGGATTCTAAATACAGGGTACGTAGTGTTCAATACTTAACTCTGTCAAATATAAACTGCGCTAAAACTGAAAATATATTCACTTTTCTTTGGGATCCTTTTTAACGCTTTTCACTGTATATCAAACTGGTATATATTCGTTTCAAAACTTTTCACAAAATAAAACGCACAACAAATTTATTCAGAAAACATTCTTTGACGTTCAGGTGAGTGTGCATCGTGATAAATTCTTATAATAAACCAACTAGATGGAATAAAACTCCACATGTTTCGGACAGTTCCTCTTTCCGAAACATGTAGAGTTTTATTCCAAAAGTAAATTTGAGAAATTAGTGCATCTAGTTGGTTTAATTACAAGAAAAACATTCTTTCTTAAACAACTATAATAGTGATTCAAGAAAATTAGAGTCTTCCTGGATACGATGCCGCTTTGTGAAATAATTACTATATTTACGAAAGACACAGTGCCATAGACTGAAACACGTGAATCCTCGTTAGCGTCACTACGACAACATCAAGTGTCGCAGAGAATAACTTCACCATTTAAGTAACTACCAGCGGGGAGACAGGAATTCGATATCTGGAAGTACCGCAAGCAATTCTGGACGACTGGCTGTGTCTGTCAAAGCAGTGGGTATCGGAAAACATGGCCCACATTGGTCGTGCACTTTTAGGGCAAAACAACAGTTACATAAAAATACCTACGTCACGATTCACATATCTTTTGCATGAGAAGAACAATCTGCCAGACAGACACTTAGTAATCACCAATGTTAATAAAGGAATAAAAGGTAAAGTTCTTTCTAGAACATGTCATGGAATCCCATACGCAGATTATATGTTTTGCTCTACTCTTTCTTTAATCTCTACGAAAAATGGGGGTAGATGTTCAACGCCACACCCAGGCCGCATTTACCCCCGTGAATGACACGGCACTCATTGTACCGGAGGCTGAGTGTGCCTCAGGACCAGTGCGAAAAGCTGTGGAAGGCCTAGTCCCCATCGGTATTCGATCCCAGGACCTTCCATACCGTAGGCATTCGCTATACCGACTACGTTATCTCAGCTATTTTACGCTACGCTACCCTAAGCTATCTCCGCTATTCACCTATGTGAATATCAGCAAGTTAGATGTAGAGACTCACTGGCAGTATTTTCGCTAAGTGCTACCAATGTTACAAGGCCAGAAGCAAGCCCAGACACATATTCTTTAATGCCGTGCAATCGGCAGCACGGCAAGGCAGAATCATGAACGTTTAAGGTGGGAGAGAAAAATCCACACAATCCGGTGCGGAATGCACTTTTAAAATAATATTTCTTCTCAGCACCAATTCCTGTTCCAACTTCGAACTCCGTTTTCCACAAAGGGCTTATTAATTTTTTTACAGACGGAAGATACGAATTCTTACACACAGAAAAATGTACCATAAGGCGTCTACTTTCACACATCACAGACAGATGCCCATGCCTGAAGCAGAGCAGAACCAGCAGTGCCAGTGCTTCAGATTAATCACATTACAACACACAGACTCACAGACAGTTTTGTTGTCTGGTCTGAAGCCAAACCTCTTACACTATTAACAGGGTGCAAATGTACTGCATTTTACAACACAAACACGCCTTGTTTTACTTATTTAAAACAACAATTTGAATTTTATCTGTTTTAACAACATACAAACCGACATTGTAATACAACAGAGAGTGTTTATAATATAACCATAAGAGAATGTGGTTTTACCTATGCAGATTAACAGTTTATTGTATACTTATTAGTATTCGTTGATTCGCCCTGATGATGTTGCGAGTATGACCAAAACGTGTTGGTTTTTATTAACATGTAATAGATTACATTTTACCACAGTACTATCGTCGGTTTACGTATATTATAATTTGATGCACAGGTATGGATCATATTAAAAATAGTAACATTCTTAAGAAATTAAACTTTGAGGAATTAAAAATTATATTGATTGAGGATATGACTCGCAATTATGATTTTTTTCCGTGACCTACCGCATTACTATAATAAGGATAATATTTAAAAATATTTTTCGGAATTATTTCTTAGGCCCGTTAAGCAGACAGGAAAGAGAGAAGTTACATATTCAGAGATGCACACATCTTCCACAAATTTTGGAACCGTCTCAAAATCCCAGGCGCTAGAAGGGTGACATGAGGCACGTTCCACACCTAGTATCGACAAATATTTGGAGCTACACTATAAAACTTATTCCCCCCGGGTTATCTGGCCCCCGGGTTTGTGCATCCCTGCGTAGATTACACACAAACCTATATATTACATAAGCTGGATTTCAAAGGGACACGGTTTGATCTAAACTAATTTTTTTATTAAATATTTAGCAAATGTCTCCGCGATATGGACTTTGACAGGCGGAGTGAAAGAAATATCCAGTAATTCTAGACCTCGACACTGAACGGATACTATTTAACAAGCATCGCTTTGCCATCACGGTAAAAGCTTTGTTAATCATTACATAAGTGTGCGCCTTAATGGAATCGAAGTATGTCCGCCAGTCTGCAGACAGTGACGTTAGCTTTTGTCGTATGACTTCTATTCTGATCGCGATAAAAGGGAAGTAGACCTATCTCTAATTCTGCGACTTTCGCAGTGCTGCTCATTTCATTGGCTGAGATGTTCTGCAACTCATTTCCGTGTCAACGTCTGACACTCTAGTTTATTTCTATGTTCTGGTCGCAAGAGGTATAAAAAGAGAAGTCACACCATCATCATTGCTTGTGAAGCATTTGTAACCCATCCAAACTGACGAACACCGGGGTATCGAAATATTTATGTCCAAAATCCTAGCGTGCAGAAATCTAGGCTACATCTGTGCGCAGGTGAACCTACTAAACCTTGAATCACATCACAAGAATGTCACAGTTTTATGTTCCTGGGCCCTGCGTGAAGTACAACTGACCGCAACACACAACTGACACCACACACGGCATCCTTCAGTCCCTCAGCTCATAAAACAATGCTAAGCCCTTTACGAAAAACCAAAGACCCCGCTTTTGGACCCCTTTTCGTCCTGTAAACGCAGTAAACAGCTCCATACTTTACTTACTTAAGATCGGTTTTAATATTATCCTCCTAACCACGCATCTTTGTTGTTACAAAAACTATCTGCCATTACCTGTCTTTATTCTGTGCCAAATATCCCAACAAACGTAGACGCATGGCATAGTAGTATTTTACCGTAGACGCTACAGGTCAACTTCAAATTCTGTCGTAATTTGAGTTAACGGATTACGAATTTTACTGCTTTTAACGTCCTGAAAATCGTCTTGTTTGGCGTCTCCATGACCTTCCTATTCTTCTCTATGTATGTATATAATTTTATGCCACCGCCACCCATTCTATACACAACGTTCCATCTGCTCATATTAGTATTACACTCTTCAAACATGTTTATGACTCTCTTAAAGTTCTGGCGACGTCAGCATCATTGCCTGTATCTAAAGTGACAATTTCTTAAAGGATCCATCTGCATTTATCACACTTTCTTTTGCTTACGGCAAAAAACTTTCGTCGTTTAAGTTTGAGTTATCATCAGTGACTCATGCAACCATAATATTTTAAGGCGATATTGATGCCGACACAACCATAAACGTCGAAACACCTTTGTCACAAGGTGGGAAAAACCGTGGTAAAGACCGCTGGATCCTTTAACAAAGTAAGTTGTTAGATAAGCCACGCTGAGTGCGCAACTCAATCCAAAGTTTTAACTAATTCCATGGAGCAGAGCTGTTGTTAAGAAGCTATTAGTTGGTTATTTAGTCCAGAAATTCTCCGCAGTATGGAAAAAGAAATTTCAGTGCCCTCTTCAATAAGAACAAGCCACTTGTCTCTATTCAGAGCGAGATTAATCCAGTCAACCCCAACAATTCCCTTTAACTCCCACGTAATATTATTCCCCCCACTTACACCCATGTGTTCCACGTGGTCTCTTTCCTTCGGGTTTCCAAGCCAAAACTCTGCACGTGTTTTTTCTCACATACGTGCCACATGCCCTGCCCATCTCCTCCTTGACAGTATCAACCTAATGATATGTGATTGGTGCACATCATGGAGCTTCTAATTATGCCGTTTTCTTTATTCTTCTGAGTACCAAATACCTTCACCAGCACCCGATTATCAAACACACTCTGCATGGGTTCTCCCCTTAACATTTTAAAGCCTACTGGTCACGTGATGCACCAGCAGCTTTAACATTCAACAACTGTACGCTCTACCCACGATGTATTTATGAGTTTTGTGTTCATATCAGAACAAACAGCGACTTGTGCCACTTACACCACAAACTGAATGGTTTTTATAACCGAGATGAAAAGTGTTTACAGCGCGGTATGGACTGGGTGTTTAAACAAAGCAGTCTGCGCTTCGTATGAAGAATGGCATTTAACACTCATATTACATTTCTCACTTATATCTGAACATTTGTTTACTGTGATACGGACTTGAGCTAACCTATCACATTACAGCTTACATTATTTTTTGCATGTCCTGTAAAAGTAAACGCTTTGAACTGGCAATAAATAATGCAGAGACAATTGTGACGTCAATGTTTTTTTTTTTTTTTCGCAGACATGGTGTCTAAGGTCTGCCCTAACTTAAGGGCTAACATTTCCTCAGGACACACACCTTATTTCGATTTTTGAATAACCACAACCACGGGACAGTCTGAAAGACAAAAACGGCGCAAGAACTTGATGGTGCGGTGTGTTTTTTTTTTTCTCTCTCCAAGGGCGCCAGAGATGTCTAAACTTCCAAATGGGAAGGACATTTCCCCGTAGCAACGTGCAATATATTGACTTTAAACAATTCGAAAAATGATCAGATTTTGAACTTGCAGTGGTGTTGTAGGGGTGTGCGATGCAAGTATATTATTCTTGTTAATTTAGGTAAAATGTCTGTCTTTGGTGTGTAATATTTATTCTGGTTTTTGAACATCCTGTAGCATGATATGGTTAGAACTGGCAATAAAGTATGTAGTGCCGTGTGATGCACATGTTCCATTTCCAGACGTAGTGTCTAATGTTTCGTTCTAAATGAAGTGCGAACTCCCTCCCCCCGCCCCGAGTACTTTTTATTCCACATACTTTCATAAGAGTTAAATCTTTCTGTCTGATGTCATCTCCATGTGTCAAACTGTCTGCCGTTGATTTCCTTTGACGTCGCACGGAACTCAAGAGTACCGGGTGGCTATTTCTGTCGCCCAGTGGCATAATCATCACACACCTAACAACCGAATGAAAAGTATTTCCTATAAAAAACATCTCCCCCTTCACCCCTTAGCACGCAAGGAAATGATAGTTGAATCTGCCATCAATCATCTCCCTCTGTTTTTAATGTCAAGTCTTTCTTATTTCAAGCTGATTAATTCATCAAGCTTGGCCCCTGAGTCGAGTCAGGTGAAGCTTTGGGACGCAGCCAATCTCAACAAGATGCACGGACGATAAACCAAACAGCCTACACTTCTGCCTAATCACAATGCTACAGATTCTTATTCCTGACAGAATACACGTGTCGTACAGTCATAATACCCTACATCCCACACATAAAACTTCAGCCCGAAACGTACCTATGTGATATTTAAATATTCCGTGCGTACCTTCAGCCATTAAATTACAAAAACGAACCGGTCAATAGAGTTTAGGGTAATAAAGTTTATTTCTTTCTGAGAACTATGCAAAACATATAGTCTAAATATAATCTATGACAAAATTCAGAATTTGTGAGTGTTACAGCAGACGTTACATAGAGCAAATAATATTATTTATAGCTGCGTTTCTCAAGAGGAACCCACGGACATCTAGGGGTCTTCGAGTTCTTCCTGAGCGTCCCCAATTTAAGTAAAACACAAGGCTAACTTTTTCTTTTTGTTTTAGTTTTTTGTCACTGCAATTAGTAAAAGTGGTTTTGTAATAAACGTTTGCAGTGACATAAGGCACGTTCTGTTTGTAGCTGAAGAACGCGCCCTGTTTTTAAATACTATAAATTTACATTTTTCCGTGTGAATTTTAGGGATGTGTTATGCAGAATTAGTGAGAAATGTCAAGGGGTCTGCTGCAATGGAAAGTTGGATAAACACTGCCTTAAAGGGTTACACGATTATTAAATACTTCTTATATAAACAACACACAGTTTTGTTCTTAAAAGTTAAAGGTAAAGGTAAAGCAATCCCTGCAGAGGCCCGGAGGGCTCCAGGAGGTTGAGGCTCCCAGATCTGAAAACACTCGACACGTGAAGGTGTTAAGTTTGTCGTCCCTACGCACCGGCCGCCTTTACCCCCAGGATATATTCCTGGTACTCAACCAACATAGCACAGTGGCTAAGGCGCTGTGTTACAAATCGGAAGGTCTCCGGTTCTATCCAAGATGGTGTCATTGGAATTATTCATTGACATAATCCTTCCGATCGCACTATGGCCCTGGGGTCAACTCAGCCTCTAATAGAAATTAGTGCCAGGAGTATATCTTGGGGGTAAAGGCGGCCGGTGGGTAAGGCTGACAACCTTACCACCATCCTGTGCCGTTGTCATGAAATCTGGGAACCTTAACCTCCTGGAACCCTCTGGGCCACTCCAGGCCTGTAACGGGATTGCTTTACCTTACTCAACCAACAGCGTCACAAAGTGCTCCTTTCACAAATAAATATATATAATAATATATACGTGTGTGTGTGTGTGTGTGTGCGTGTGGCATGAAACGTTATTTTCCACACAGATTTAACACATTTTCCTTTTTTCTTTAACGTCGAGTTTGGGCGTCTTCGGATCGGCCAGACCAGAGACGTGTTCTGATGTCAGTACACAATCATAAACTGCAAACTAAATTCTGTGACTACAATCGGCAGTCCCCTTAGTGATCGAAAAACTCTAATTTTATTGACTATTAACAAAAAAATAAAAGTTTTATTCTCACACAGCTACTTTCTCTACTGGACAATGGGCGAATGAACAAAGAAGAAAAAGAAGAGTGACCACAGGTGGACGCACTGTGAATAAGTAATAAAAGTGTTAATGTTGCTAACTTAAATTTTGATTATTACTACTACGAAAAGGAAACGTGTTTGGAAAAGTACTAGAGGTAAAATATATTAACGTAAAATCATGTTGCTGATGTCTTCAATCAAGTCTTTTATAGCTACATTTTGAATGTATTTATTGTATAACCTGTCACTATAGGAGTCCCTATTGAACGAAAAACGCGTATGTATTCATGGCAACATTACTAGGTTAAACAATTTACATTTTCTATTCAAGTGATTACTGTTTGTCCTGATGCTATAAATGAGTTGACAAAGATTGGGTTCTCTTCTATTCTCTATAAAAGTTAACATCGTTAGGACTTTTATGAACAGCAGATATTATCGCGTTTTTGTGAAACAGTGCTTATGTAAAAGAAGAAAAGCAAGCCTGCATAACCGGAACCTAATGAAAACATGGTGAGAATATGAAAAGTAGACACTCAAAAAAAAAAAAGAAAATTAAGTTCAATTTTCTACAGTTTACGTGTTAAAGCCCAGTGCTATCATATGTACCATCGACTGTTTCATATAAAGAAACACAGCGTATTCTCACATAATGTGTTTCCTACAATTCCCACAATAAACGCCTATTATCTGTCTAAACAACTATAACGAATTCCCTTTTGAATTCGAAGCGGTATTTGTTCTCTTGTCGTGGTGGCTTATTATTCAGGTGGTGCCCAGTCAGAATCTCTGCCCAGACGATGGTTATTCTCGTGGTCTTTCTCAGTAGCCAGGCAAACTTCACGTATAGTCCTATTCCAAAAATAAATTTGAGAAATTAGTGCTTCTCGTTGGTTTTGTTGTAAGAATAATTATTTAGTTTGAAAACTAGTCTGGCCATCGAGTATGTAGACAGATTCCCTGCCTTCCACACTGGGGTTTATTTGCATTTGTTCTTTTGCATGCAGGCATCTTCCTTCGAACTGTTTGCTTTTATTTGTACCTTATATAAAATGGTCAAAATGTCGCTCTAAGGAGCGTCAAATAATAGGAATAGTCATTAATAATTAATTAATTATAAAGCGTATAGAAAGACGGTGTGTCGAAATTTGTTCTTTGGAACTGAGAATTAATGAAAACACTCCTTCAAAATATCAGGGCCGAATTTGAAATCAGGACCTCCTGAACAAGAAGCAATCACGTTTGGTGCCAAATACGTTATTTTATACTTCGCATTGTTTGTGTTAGGACTCATACAAATTATGCTTTCATCTCACTACATGGTACACGGGCAAGTCAAGATGCTTGTCCATCCTGTTTCTTTTTTAAGTTTAATATTAATTTTAATTTAATTTAATGCCTTTGTTTGTGTAAAGAAAATAAATACAAATTCAGCGCTCCTTCAAACTTGGGACTTGACAGTTCGGTTTCGACGAATAAACTAGTTCATGTGAATTTTAAGCTCATGGTTCCGTGCATCATAATTCAATGTTAATAAAAATCCAACCAGATGCAACAGTATGCAGATATTTATTTACTGCAAAGTCACTCTACATGTTTCGGGTGTCACAACACCCATCATCAGGAGTACTAAAAACTGTAACCGCAGCCTCCGGTACATGTCATAATATCGGTACAGCTACTTCCCTCCAACGTGGTCTGACCCAGATCAGGGTACGTTGGAGGGAACTAGCTGTACCGATATTATGACCTGTACCGGAGGCTGCGGTTACAGTTTTTAGTACTCCTGATGATGGGTGTTGTGACACCCGAAACATGTAGAGTGACTCTGCAGTAAATAAATATCTGCATACTGTTGCATCTGGTTGGATTTTTATTAACATTATTTCATGTGAAATTGGGGCTTGGGATCTTCATGCCTTGGTTAAGCTCTACAACGCCTAAGTTGCAGTGTCTTTCACAAAACACACAACAAAAGCACAATAACAACACCAAAGCAATACAACTACAACAAAATAAAGACCCCATAAAATTACAACACAATAAAATATATATCTTCTTTACTTTGAATCATGAAAGATGGTTCAGAGGAGCACCGCGCAAGGATAAACAACATGGCGCGGAAGCGATACAGATCGAATGATCTGAAAATATGTTTCGGTGCGAGAACACGGATATAAGAATTATTCTGCCGAAGGTGAAAAACAAATATATGTACAGAAGAAGCCTCATGTGAGTGTGAATATTATGGTAAAAATCTCCGCGATGGGGGAGGGAATGCTGTATTGATAACTAAAGTAACACAGTCTGGACGGTCAAGCTTTAAAGGAAAGGCGCTTCCGGTAATTTGTAGATCGAAATTCCAGTTCAGTAGAAAGAACACAGGTATTTGAGACTTTGAACTGTATTAACAGTTCACTAAGTTAATTTAAATTTGTAGAGCACTACATTGTTCTAAAGTAATGTGAATGGCAGCATGGGCAGCATCAGTCGAGACTATAGAGATGAAGAAAGCCGTCGTGCGTTGTAGCTCGAAGATCTTTCTAAAATAAGACCTGGAAACTCTTCACCATTCTCCTGGATGAACTAGATCTATCTAAAGACTAATCGGTTATTCGATTATTTTACTCACTGTGTCCTTAGTGTGAAGGCTGCTGATGTGATGGACGAAGGAAGATGAAGTCCTTTAATGATTTCCTGCCACAGTTTCTTGTTGATAACGTCAACGAGACCTCCGCGGGCGATGACTAGATTGTACAACTCGTATAGATCTAGGACGGACTTCGCCATAATTGGTAGTCGATTGATGGGTGTACCTGTGCAAAGAAGAACAAAGGTTTGCGTTATTCTGCAGCTAACCGAGTGGTTGTCCATTCTTTAACTATGTACACACGATATCCACAATTTAATATATACATATATTTTTATATAAAAAAAAAACAGATTCTACCTTGTGACCCTGCAGTGACGGACTCAATTCGCCTTGATATATTAAGTATACAGAGGAACGAAAAGTACGTAGCCCTCTCACTACCGTGGATTCTGCCTCTGTGGTTGTCGGAATTAAATTTAAGATAGATGTCCCGTCGTTTCCACTGTTTTAAAGCCTCGGGGTACTCTGCATTCCAGACTTACATAACAACTCATTTTCGGCAGAACACTCCATTAAAATAACTTCAGGTTAATGCACTTCAACTATTAACCAACAAATGTACCTACATAATTTTCACTTAAAACATTTTAAAAACACTTAAAACCACTCCGATATGTTTCGATCTTTTCAGATCATCATCAGGGAATTTCGTCGTTCCTTGCTAAAGTTATTACATATCCACGATTTAG
>Ga0123355_10017031_pt1 | contig 11472 bp, 11 predicted proteins | sample TergutEmb28metaG_3_FD_89872 | JGI IMG/M metagenome (GOLD analysis project Ga0123355, IMG submission 89872) | Embiratermes neotenicus P1 segment gut microbial communities from Petit-Saut dam, French Guiana - Emb289 P1 | ecosystem: Host-associated > Arthropoda: Insects > Digestive system > Gut ...
TGACCGAAACATGTTGGAGTTTTTAACTTTTTAAGTAATATAAAATCTTTTAGTGTATTTTAATAATAAAACATTGTGCAATAAGCAGGACATTCAAAATAATGCACGGTAATTCTTCTTGTACCTTGTTTCACTAGTACATGCACAGAATACAGCTTGCCTAGGTACTGCAAGCACATAAATAAAGGATACAATTGACAGTCCCACGTTTCCAACAGGTGTTCTAACAGGTGGAAGAATCATCTGACCAGGCAGAACATAATCAGATTCCATCAATTTGATTCCTTTTTCTGGAATATTCAAATCAAAAAGGTGTGCTTTCTGGTACACAGCAGCTATGTGACCCTTATCATCAATTAGAACGTGGGAGTTATGTAGTGTCTCGCTGCTTAGCTAAATAAGGTACAAAGGTAAATACATCTCTCATGTAACCAGATTCACTAGACATCAATTTCTGGCTTGGCAAGAATGCATAACGTAGGCTTCAACCTGTGGTAAATACATACAAAGTCCTGTTAATTTGGACTGGATGAGTTAGCAGTTGCTGGTAAGCTTTCTGTATATGGCAGCTGTGGTTCAACTACAATTATGCCATGAATGCAACTACAATTACTGGGCCCATTTTCTTATACTATAAATTCACACTACAAGTAAAACACATTCTGACACCACTGTAACAGAACATACACCTCTTTTCAGCAAGATAATGCAACAGGACATACCACATTACCAGCACCTTCTTTAAAAATTGCAATTAAAAACCTAATATTATTTGCAAACATTAAATGATAAAGTGTGGACCCCACGCACTGCAAATTGGAATAGTGGAAATTGTTGTCACGCGAAATAGTTTGATTATAGGATGATATATGGGGCTGTGTGAATGTACTTGGCGGACAGAAGCTGCAGACTCAAACTCTTTAACACTGCTATATGTAAAATATTTCCAGTTTGGTTGAAAACACCAAATACACGAAACATCAGAATTAAATAAAGGATCTACAACATCTGAATAGCAACCACCACAAAAAAAGTCAAAGAGCAAAGACCGCGAATACTTTATCTTTTCTCTAACAGATGTCATTCATTTTCCATAACACTCTTAGAGACAACTCTGAAAGTTGAAAGACATCAGAGATAAATTTTTTTAAATTACTGCAAAGAAGACATTAAAAACAAATGAAGAAACTGGAAAATAACTAATAATACAAAATTATGACATTATTGCAAATTACAGAAATGGACACAACATTCATTTACAATGAATGATAAAAGTATAAGCACTCCAAAGTTAGTGTATGAATACATTCCAGCTGAGAGAAGAAACATTGGATGATTACAGAAAAGATGAAGGGACAAACAGCCATGAAGACGGAACAAGCCTGGGATGGCTTATATGCCAGCTGATGATGATAAGACTAACTTTGGTCTTGAAAGGTATTTAGGGAAGACAGTATTGACCAAAATAATCTTGGCTGCTGTTTCTCTCCTCCTTGTCCGACTTCCTCATCCTCCAAGGCTCAAATTATTAGTTTGAAAGAGTAATTATGAACATAAGGAATGATGGTGTTGACAGTAATTGTAGGATTAGTTTCAATGCTGCAATTTCTGTGAATTCACCTGCCAGTATTAACTGTGGGCAATATTTTTCACAACTTAACACCACTCTGCTTCAAGATGGTGATTATATTATACTTCTAAAACACAAACGTGTCTCAGTACAGAGACCAGTTTGTGCTGCACTACAATTTACCTGCTCATGTATCCCGCCAATGGACAACCAAATCTCATTTTCCTTTGCAAGGGTGCAAAATGCTCTAATTACATCTCCGTTTAAAGGTTCTGCCATTGATAATGTTTCTGTTTTGGAATCACCAATATAGTCACATGCTTCTGGCAAAAACACCATCTGCAATACAAACATAAAAACATACAATCAGTATTTTGAAGGTCTTCATCTGGCAGAATATGTGCGCTGTGTACTGGAATCATATTTCACGTCACAGAATGAAAAATGTGTGTTGTTTCTGCTACAACCCAACCGTTGTGTTTTTGTTCTTGTGAGACCTCGTGATACAGAAAATCGTGTAGTAAAAATACCAGGTCATATGGAAAAAATATCTTCATACTGGTCACTGTAATCACATAACAGCCAACAAGAGGACGCAAGAGTTTACATTACACAGTGTTAACCTCTTCAGCAATCATGTTCTAGCCAATTTGTGTTAACAAAACAAGTGTAGTAGCAGGTGTGATTGTACTAGCCAATTTGTGTTAACAAAACAAGTGTAGTAGCAGGTGTGATTGTACTAGCCAATTTGTGTTAACGAAACAAGTGTAGTAGCAGGTGATTGTATTTGCTATTTTGAATATGAATATTGCATAATCTGATAATTTCATCAATAATGATATTTTTGTTTCATAAGTGACCAAATGGAATACTAAATAAAAAGTGGTCAAGATGGTGGTATACATAAAAGGGAGACCCAAAACCTTTACTGGATCACTTAAATTATAATATTTATACTTAGGCAATACATAAAGAAACTGAACTTGTGAAATAGCGAGCCAGCGAGTGTGCGCAGCATGCTCACGATGGTGGTGTTGTGTAGCGGGGACTTTAAGCTTCATTCTGACACTAGCAGCATCATGCCATGTCAATTAGTTATCGAGTTACATGCGCTTGAATGAGTGTGTGTTTAGTACTCTCGGCGATATTTTGCAAGTTGATAAATGAAGGATCTTGAGGAGCAAAGTATTTGCGTCAAATTCTGTTTCAAATAGGGAAAAACTTTTACGGAGACTTTTCAGATGTTACAACAGGCTTATGGAGAGGACTGTTAGAGCCATACGCAATGTCACGAGTGGTGCCAGCGTTTCAAATCAGGCAGATCATCCATCGAAGACGACCCCAAATCTGGACGGCCTTCCATGTCAATGGACGATGATCACGTTTAGAAAATGCTTGCTGTGATTTGTCAAAATCGTCGCCTAACTGTCCGTGAAGTTGCCGAAGAAGTAGGAAACTGTAAAAGTTCATGCCACCCGATTTTGACCGAAAAACGGAAGATGCGTCGTGTTGCCGCAAAATTTGGGCTGCGTCTGCTGACACGTCACTCCTTATCCATGAATTTTTGACGAAGCATGAGACGACTGTTGTCTCCCAGCTGCCCTACTCTCCAGATTGCCCCTGCAGACTTTTTCTTGTTCCCGAAGTGGAAATCCTCACTAAAGGTCGCCGTAGAGGAGATAGAAGAAAATTCGATATGGGACCTTGGTACCGTCCTGCAAAACACATTCCAGGACGCGTTCCTGAAATGGAAAAAACGTTGGGGGCGGTGCATTGAGAGTGGAGGGGAGTACTTTGATGGTGAAAAGTTTGATTAAGTTGTAAGTAAAGCTATAAATAAAAAAAAGTTCGGTTTCTTTATGGACTGACCTCGTCCACAGATGGAATCCCCCTTCAATTACAGAAATACTGGAACAATTCGTCACCAGCAGCACACATCTGCACTTAATACAATGCTCCCCATAAACCGTACCTTGGTTGTAAAGGGATGAAAATGGCTACCATATAAAATGCTTGCACACAAGGCACCTCAACTGGGGCCATGAAAGTACAGGGACATTATTTTATACTACAACCTGAATCATACTTCCCTTAGACCATTCTGCATGACAGCAGGCAGTGCAGTGCATACTGCTACTCCAATTTACCATACATTAGAGCCCATGCATTTTAGTTTAGTGTACTGACCTAGGAGGGACGAGGTAACGAGCAGAATGGAGGAGATTGCATAACGAGGAGCTAAATGATCTGTACTCCCTACCCTATATGTGCGGGTGATAAAACCGAGAAGAATGAGATGGGTTGGACATGTGGCGCCTATGGGTGAGGAGAGGGGGGTGTATAGGGTCTTGGTGGGGAAACCAGAGGGAAAGAGGCCACTGGGGAAACCTAGGTATAGATGGGTGGATAATATTAGGACGGATCTCCAGGAGGTGGGATGTGGGTATATGGGCTGGATTGGGCTGGCCCAGTATAGGGACAGGTGGTGGACGCTTGTGAGTGCGGTAACGAAACTTTGGGTTCCGTGAAATGCGTAGAATTTCTTGACTAGCTGCAAACCAGTTAGCTTCTCAAGAAGGACTCTGCACCACGGAGTAAGTACGTAATTAAGTACGTAAGTAAGTAAGTATTGTAAGTATTGCGGTTAATATCAGGCTTTCACATACTACACTAAAGAATGTGTTGGCAACAGCTGTCAGATAAAATTATGTCACTATATTATGACTTGTAAATTTGTCCCAGTGGGTACTTAAACACTACAAAGGCATGGTGGACTGAACAAACAGCTCCATACATTCTGTCGCTGCCATCACCGCTGCCACCATCACCACCACCGCCACCACCACAACTTTTACTACTACTACTGCTACCACCATTATTACTGCTGTTGCCACCATGTATACTACTACTACTACCACCACCACCACCACAACTACCGATGCTGCTGCTGGAATGACAGAATGATATCCAGCAGAGAAACCTACTTGTAATTTGGGTTCCAAACTAGAGAGAGATGAAGGAGAGGGCAAGGGACAGTACATTTGTTCTGTATGCTCATAAAATGTATGTTTTGGAAGTATGTCAGTTTTGATTTTGTACGAAGTATGAGTGCTGATTTGACATATGACCCACTAAATGACATTTCAGTGTCTTTCTCCAAGATAAGGATGGCCCTTATTTATTGAATTTATTGTATGTCATTCCTATGAGTGTGGAACTTGGTCTCATACTGATAGAAGAAAAAAGACTGACAGGATTGAGAACAGAATAGTGACAAAAATATTTAGACCTAAGAGAAAGTAAAAGGAAGCTGCAAAGAAATGCAAAATAATAATAATAATAATAATAATAATATAAGCTTTGTGGTTTGTATTCCTTGCAAAATATTATTTGGTTTAGCACAGCAATAAGCATGACATGGGTGGATATATGGCATGTACAGTACAGGAGAGAAGAGAAATACATATAGAAGTTTTGTGAGAAATCATTAAAGAGGTAGACCACTTCAGTGACCCAGTTACTACTGGGAGGATAATAGATTACTCTTAAAAAAATAGGATTGCAGGTGTGGACTGGATTAATCTAGGTCACAATAGAGACAAATGGAGGGCTATTGTAAATACAGTAATGAACCTTATGGTAACACAAAATGCAGTAATTTCTTGACTTTGAAACTAATTTTGCTTCTCAAGAAGGACTCTGCAATATGGAATTAGTTAATTACATGATATTACAGAAAATCTTAATGAAATACACAAATAAAACATCATCTACCAGTGGTCAGGATACAATCTAAATGCAGGTGTACACAAACAAAATGATCTACATCTCCCTTAACATGCAAAGCAGAAAGTGGTCAAAGACCACTCACATTAATGATTAGAACATACCAAACAATCCCTTTCTTTTGCAGATTTAATCAATTCTGAACAAATCCTCATGTTGTCCTCTTTACTGTTTGTTGCTGTCATCTGACAAACAGCAACAATTTTCTTCCTGACGAATGAAGATGCCATTATTTGGCTTGATCTGAAGATCCACTCAAAAGGCTTCTTCTTTGGAAACGAAAGCAGACAGTCTATTCCAAATGTCTTGTGTTTCAAAAAACAAATCCTGTTTAAGATCTGTAAGTATATACAAAAAGAAAAGCAATAAACAATTCTTTATTTGTGGTTTATTTTTACTTTCCATAAAGCACCCATCTGCTACTCCTAGTGAACGCGTGGTCTAAGGCAAAGGTCTGTGATCGCTCACCTGCTGAGATTGTGGGTTGAAATCCCACCAGTGGTATGGATGTCTGTCATGAGTGTTGTGTGTTGTCAGGCAGGGGTCTCTAAAACGAGCTAATCACTCATCCAGCTGAGTCCTACCGACTGTGGTGCATCATTGAGTGTGATTTAGAAACCTCATGAATGAGGGGGCCCTGGCCCACGGGGGGCTGTTGCACCAAATTAAAAAAAAAAGCTATCTGGCAACAGTGGCCACATATTCAATGGGTACTGCGTGCTCCTTTCAACAGAGTGAAACAGATGCGGTGCGGGAATGTCCGCTCACCTCCATCTAATCCCGAGGTTAAGAATGAGTGGAATGTTATTGAACATACCGTCAACTGTTAAATAATATACAGTACCAACAACAGATAACATTGAGTGTGGAGTATTGGTGGAATGTTACTGACATGGGAGAACTGAAGAAAAACTTGCCCCACTGCCACTTTGAATGGCACAGAGACAGGCCTAGGGCTGAAATCCGGCCTCAATGATGACAGGCAAATGACCAACTGTCTGAACCATGGTGGGGCTGCGAGAATGCGTGAAGCTGTATCTATTCTCTCCCATGCAGCATCACAGTGTGGTGCTCAATTATGGTCAGGGACAGCTTTACCTTCCATTTCCAGTTAAGTAATTTCATGTCAACAAGCATCAGATTCTTGTTTATGGAACTATGGACACCAGCTGGACTGAAGTCTTTAAAGTGTCACACTGACAAACACGAACACGGTAAGATAATAAATAAATGCACACAGTATTTCCAACTGGTTCACTTACAGGTAACAGGTTCAACTACTATCCCTACATAATCTGCCCCGTCTATTTCGCCATATTGGTAATTCTTTACAAAAATATGCCACACTACTGTGATAACGTATTTTCAATAAATCATACACCACGCGGACAGAATTTAACATAACCTCAATTTCTCGTGAAATGCGTTTTCCACATTAAAAAAAAAAACAAGCAAGTAGTTACGACCTACGACCACGTGCGAACTGATATGCCCAACGTTGTGCGACACTCAACATCAAAACCAACAGGACAAGCGATGCACTTCAGCCACACAACTGCGGCAAAACGGTAATACATGTCATAGATAAAGAGGATTATTTTAAAGACATCATGTTTTAACATGTGACACTTTCGTGTATATGTTGTAACATACAATAATTCGCCAGTCTACTTTACACTGAAACACTAAACGCATTAATACCATGGATCTAAAGGCCGCCACACACACACTCCGTCTTGATCTCCGTCTTGCCTGTGCAGTTTCAAAACGGAAGGCAAGATGGAACACGATGACGGACACAGACGTTCCTTCTTAATGCCCATTTTTCTCTCATTTGTGGCTTAGTCGTGCTTGAATATGGTGTCTGAGGAGCTTCTTATTTGTACTGCGGTAACATTAGCTTTAAAGTAAAAAAGTGGGGGAAGAAGGAAACTTAGGTCGAAATGGGCTTCTGAAACGAAATAATCTCTCGCGTATAAATCTCCTGAAAGAACTGAAATTAGAACCCGGTGATTGGTACAATTATTTACGTATGGATTCGGAAGCGCAGTTAGAACTTCTTGAGAACGTAACACCGCGCATAAGAAAATGCCACAGTGTAATGAGACGTGCTATCACACCACATGAACGACTCCTCGAGACCCTCCGATTCTTAACTACAGGAAGAAGCTACGAAGACATGAAATTCTCTGCTGCAATCTCACCCCAAGCTCTTGGAGTAATTATACCTGAAATATGTGCAGTAGTTTATGAGGTGCTGAGGAAAGACTGTCTCAAAGTGAGTTAAATTTCTTAACAGTTGCGTATAAATACTTAAAACAGCATACAACTACGTCAGATGCTAAAAAAAGAGAAACAATTTATGTTTATTTAGTTTCAGCTTCCTACAACGGATGGTGAATGGATACATGTAAGAAATGAATTTGAACGAAAATGGGAATTCCCTAATTGTTTGGGCTCCGTTGACGGAAAGCACGTGAAAATTTCTCCACCAACAGGAAGCGGGTCATTCTACTGGAATTATAAGGGTTTCAGCAGTTTGGTGCTGATATCTATCGCGAATGCAAATTACGAATTCTTGTACTGTGATATCGGACGAATGGTCATGTCTCGGATGGAGCAGTTATAGAGAATATTAAATTTTACGATAAACTATTGCATGAAGAACTTAATCTTCCCTTACCAAGAAAACCTGACAAAAGTAGAAGTGATCTGCCATATGTGATTGTTGGGGATGAGGCTCTGGGGACACCAACATCGCAGATCTCCTTCCTCTGTCCAGTACTCTCCAATACAGCACAGCAACGCGCGTGCTCTCCCATCACGGCCATGCCAGCCAAGCCAAAGTGTTAACCGAGGCGGGGATTGGGGGTGGGGGGAGACGTTCCCCTGTCAGCCATTCCTGCGTTTGACCGCATTGCTAGGCTAAGAGACACCTAAACTCTAACAAGGAAATATGCTTGCGCTAACGATTTTGAAGTCAGTCTGAGGGCCTTGACTAATTATGCCAAAGACTGGGCCTAGGTTGCCCTGGACGAAGTATGGGAGGGATCAACTTTGGTTGGTTGGCTGTCTGGGTTCCGAGCCCAGACTGGCTCTGTCGCATACTGGAGTTAAGCGATGTTTGTCAGGTGCTTAGGTGAAGCCGCCGCGCCTGGGCGAGTGGAGTGCGGGCCGTGCCCCGACTTTACATCGAATAACCTGGCATTTGCCTTACAACTGAGGAAAACCACGGAAAACCTCAGTCAGGGTAGCTTCCCATCACAGCAAGCCAAGCCAAGAGTATTCATTCTACTAGCCACGCCTAACAAATCTGCCAACTAACCAATGGCAGGGCAGGTTGAACGCCGAGAAATCTGTATAAAGGATGCCACATTTCCAGCCTGAGATCCTCGACGTGGTCAAAGCATTCGATATCGTGCGGATCGATGGCCTTATCTAAAAGCTAACGCTCCTGAACTTCCCGTCTTACATAGTCCATACAATCTCATCCTGCCTCAGGGATCGGACGTTCGAAGCGCCCTTCCAGACGACCACGTCATCTCGTCGAGCCATGCGGGCTGGGGTAGCTCAGGGTAGATTGATCTCCCCTGTCCTCTTCAGTCTGTATGTCGACATGCCCTCACCCTCGCACCACGTCGAGTTGGCCCTCTACGCGGACGACACGGCCATCATAGCCATGTCCCGCAAACCGACGCTGCTTGTCAGCTACCTGGAGTCATACCTCAACGGTGGTTGAGTGGAGAATCAACATTGTCTCTAAGAGCACCCCGATAACCTTCTCGCGTGCCAGACGGCGCTTCATCCAGCCCCGACCAGTAACGTTTCGGGGAACCAATTCAATGGGGCGACTTATCTCGTTATCTGGGGCGACCCTAGATGCACGACTCACCTGGTCGCCTCACATCGACCAGATCAGGAAGAGTACTGCTCAAAGGATGGGTATGCTGGGTCCCCTCCTGAATAGGAAGAGTGATCTCTCCGCCAGGAACGGAGTCCTGCTATATAAGCAGCTCATCCAGTCCCTGATGGAATATGCGTGCCCCGCGTGGAGGTCCGCTGCCCGCTCCCATGTCCGGAAGTTTCAAGTGTTACAATCTAAGTGTTTTCGTCTCGTCACTGGTGCCCCCTGGACCGTAACAGGCAGATACACGAGGATCCGGGCGTTGCGCTGTTTGCCGACCACATCAGAGCCCTGACCGAGAGCTTTGACTCGATGTTAGCTGAAGTAGGAACCCCCTGGTACGGCAACTCGGCAGATACTTACGCTGGCGAGGGTTGCCCCCGTCGACAGCCAAGGGCGGCAGGGCCCAGCAGGCCAGTCGAGGCCATCAACCCCCGATGGCCAAGTCGAGTAAACGAATCGCGTTCGCCGTTGATTAGCCAAGCGCCCTTCGGTTACCCTGAGCGAGGTTTTTCTGTGATGTTTCCTCAGTTGTAAGGCAAATACCAGGGTAAGGGATGCAAATTAGGGGCACGGACCACCTCCACGTCCACAACCGCGGCGGTTTTACTTAAGCGCCTGACAAACGTCGCATACCTCCAGTTTGCGACGGAATCAGTCTGGGCTCAGAAGCCAGACAGCCAACCAACGAAAGTTCATCCCTCCCATACTTAGTCCAGGGCAACCTAACCTAGGCCCTAGTCTTTGATATAATCAGTCAAGGCCCTCAGCCTGACTTCAAAATCGTTAACGTTAGCATATTCCCCTGTTAGAGTTTAGGTGTCTGTTACAGAGCCAAGCGATGCGGTCAAACGCAGGAATGGGTAACAGACAGGGTGACGTCGATGTGCGCTTCGCGCAAGTCCCCGCCTCCAGTTAACACTTTGGCTTGGTTTGGCCCTGAAATGGGCCGTAAGGTAGATAGGGATGGAGGAAGCGAGAGAGTGCCTTGCTGTGGTGTTTAAGTTACTGTTGTCTGGGTCGGTATGTGGATTGGTGTGCAGGCAGAGGAAGGTAAGCTGTGAGGTGAAACAGAGGACTGAACAGGGGAAAGAGATGTGATGACATGTGGGTGTTCCCACACACCTCATAGATTTGATTTTGGAGCCTGTTCATGCATTAATAAGGAAGTAAATGCTTTCAATAGGAAATTGAATAAAATAATAAGAGCCTATGATCATACTGGTCAATTAAATTTAAATATGCAAAGAGAGCATTTCACTAAACATGGAATGCATACGAATGGAAGTGGTACGGAGAGGATCTCAGGTCTTCTAACATCAAGAATCATGGAACTCATTACTACTCATATACTTGGGGACTCCCATTTCCTGGAAGGCTGAAACCAAAGAGGAAGAGTAGAAACAGTTGAGGCCAGTTGTATAAGAGTTTAAATTCATCAGTCTGGAATTACAAATAACTGATGAACAAGGGAAACATTCAAATAGTGTGAAACAAGATGGTGTGGAAGTGCAGAATGTTGAATTTAACTCTGCAGATAATGCAGAGCATAATATCATAGGTAAAAATGAGTAGTAAGAGTGATAAATTGTGTAAGGATAGTGATAATTTCACTAAACCACTGCAGATATCATAACTTAATATCATAAGCAAACTAATAAACACAAAAGAAGTGCAAAAATTCCCAAGACAAGATCTGACGATTTTTTAATGGACTTACCGTACCATCCAGAAGAGTCAATTTGTATACCTAAGAATTCATTTGTTCTAGTACATCAGAATATTAGAGGGATTATCAGTAAAATTAAAGAACTACAAGAATTTTTTAGTAATGATAAAATTTATCCACAGATATTATGTTTCTTTGAGCATATGTAAAGGGATTATATACACTTTGTGGTTATAGGGTCTAGTTTCTCACGAAGTACTTTCCAAACGGGTAGTGTTTGTATGTATATTTGTAATGATGTATCATTTATCTTGATTTTCCTAAATATTGCAAAGAAAAAATTTTTGAAATACGTGCAGTACAAATTGTAACTACAGATAAACAAATGATTGTAATATGTGTGTACAGATCAACCACAGGTTCTTGTTTTTAAGCTTTCGCCATGTTCTAAATGTAATTTATTCCTTTTTGGGTAATTCCCCGGCGTCTGAGTTCTAATTGCCGACGTTTCGGAACTCACTATCGGTTCCATCTTCATAGGCA
>Ga0123355_10017032_pt1 | contig 11472 bp, 7 predicted proteins | sample TergutEmb28metaG_3_FD_89872 | JGI IMG/M metagenome (GOLD analysis project Ga0123355, IMG submission 89872) | Embiratermes neotenicus P1 segment gut microbial communities from Petit-Saut dam, French Guiana - Emb289 P1 | ecosystem: Host-associated > Arthropoda: Insects > Digestive system > Gut ...
CACGTGCTCTGTAGTGTGCCACTGTTTCGAACTCATTATATCACAGCCTATCTAAAGAATGTTAGTTTAGCTTTAATGAATTATTTGTGCCGCCGCAGGGCGGCGGAATGGAGACAATTATGAGCAAACAATTAGTTCTTGTCATTATGGACGGGTATGGGCTTGCCCCAAAATCGCAGGGTAATGCTGTAACGAATGCCGATACCCCGGTGCTTGACGAGCTGTTTAAAACTTATCCGCACACAACACTTTCTGCATCAGGCGAAGATGTTGGATTGCCCGATGGCCAGATGGGTAACAGCGAGGTGGGCCATACCAATATTGGGGCAGGACGGGTTGTATACCAGGATTTGCCTCGGATATCTCGCGATATAAAAATGGGTACCTTTTTTGAAAATGAGGTACTTCTGAGTGTGGTGTCGTCTGTCAAAGCGTCGGGTAGTGCACTGCATTTGATGGGTTTGGTTTCGCCCGGAGGTGTTCATAGCCATATTGAGCATCTGTTTGGGCTTTTGGAACTTGCTAAGCGAAACGGACTGTCCAAAGTCTATATACATTGTTTTATGGATGGACGTGATGTAGCGCCTGATTCTGGTGTTGAGTCCATCAGGGTACTTTTGGATCAGATTAAATCGCTTGGTGTGGGAAAAATTGCGACGATTATGGGGCGATTTTATGCAATGGATCGCGACAATCGTTGGGAGCGTGTTGCGCTTGCATATAATGCCATGGTGCTGGGGCAGGGTGATTTTGAATCTGATCCGGTAAAAGCTGTACTTAACTCCTACGATGCCAAAGTATATGATGAGTTTATAGAGCCCGTAATCTGTGATAAAGATGGGCTCATCAGACCGGGAGATGGCGTGATTTTCTTTAATTTCAGACCGGATAGGGCGAGGGAAATCACACGTGCATTTACCGAGCCTGAATTTAGCGGGTTTGAAAGGGAAAAGGGATATTTTCCTGTGACATTTATATGCATGACTCAGTATGATGAGAAAATCCCGAATGTCAAAGTGGCTTATCCCCCTGATTTTCCGAAACAAACTTTCGGTGAATATATCAGCGAGCTGGGTTTAAAGCAGCTGAGAATAGCGGAAACTGAAAAATATGCGCATGTGACGTTCTTTTTTAACGGTGGTGTTGAGCAGGCCTTTCCCGGCGAGGAGCGGATTTTGATACAGTCTCCAAAGGAGTTTTTGACGTATGATTTAGTTCCTGAGATGTCGGCGTATAAAGTTGCCGAGGCTGTCTGTAAGGAGATTGTCTCTGAGCAGTATGATGTGGTCATCGTGAATTTTGCCAACTGTGATATGGTAGGGCATACGGGTGACTATGAGGCAGCGATTAAAGCTGTGGAGGTTGTTGATGCCTGTGTAGGGAAAATTGTGGCGGTGGTCAAGCAGGTTGATGGATACCTGCTTGTGACGGCAGATCACGGCAATGCCGATGAAATGCTGCAAACAGACGGCATACATCGTCACACAGCACACACTACAAATCCTGTGCCTTTTATCATCTGTGGTGCTGATGTGCAATTAAAATCAAGCGGCATACTTGCCGACATTGCACCGACGATTTTAGATATGTTGGGGCTGAAGAAGCCTGCGCTCATGACCGGGGAGAGTTTGGTTATAAAGTAACATTTATATATTACACAAAAAAGGAGTTAATTATGAAAGACTATTTGGAAATCATTGATGTAACCGGCCGTGAGATTTTGGATTCGCGGGGAAATCCCACTGTTGAGTGTGACATAACCCTTTTGGATGGTTCCGTGGGACGTGCTATGGTTCCGTCCGGAGCCTCGACCGGTCAGTTTGAAGCGTGTGAATTGCGTGATGGAGATAAATCCAGATATTTAGGCAAAGGGGTTTTACAGGCGGTGGACAATCTCAATGATGAGATTGCGGATGCGCTCGTTGGCCAAAATGCTTTGGATCAGGTAGCTATTGATAAGATGTTGATTGAGTTGGATGGTACGTCCAACAAATCGCGACTGGGTGCAAATGCGATACTGGGTGCATCTATTGCTGCTGCGCGAGCTTCTGCGGAGTCATTAAAAATCCCCTTGTATCGCTACATCGGCGGGGCAAGCGCTCATGTTTTGCCGGTGCCGATGATGAATGTTCTAAACGGTGGGGCTCATGCAGCAAACAGTGTCGATTTTCAGGAATTTATGATTATGCCGGTGTCGGCTAAGTGTTTTCGTGAAGCGGTGCGTATGAGTGCTGAGGTTTTTCACGTGCTAAAGAAAGTGATACCGCCGTCGGGTGTGGGTGATGAGGGTGGTTATGCCCCTGATTTGGCGGCGGATGAAGATGCGCTGAAGGCGTTGATGGAAGCAATCGACAAAGCGGGTTACAAGGCGGGAGAAGATTTTATGATCGCTATGGATCCGGCAGTTTCTGATTGGTTCCAAGAAGATGGCAAATATCATCTGCCTAAAAGAGGCACAGTCATGACTCCCGAAGAGATGGTGGATATGTGGGTTGAATTGGTTGAAAAATATCCGATTATTTCTATTGAGGATGGTATGGCAGAGGATGATTGGGACGGTTGGAAGCTGATGACAGAGCGGTTGGGTCATAAAATTCAAATCGTAGGTGACGATTTGTTTGTGACCAACTCACAAAGGCTAAAGAAAGGCATAAATCTTGGTGTTGCCAATTCAATACTGATTAAAGTCAATCAAATCGGAACGCTTACTGAAACGCTTGATGCAATCCATACGGCAAACAGGGCAGGTTATACGGCGGTTATATCGCATCGCTCAGGGGAAACCGAAGATACGACGATTGCCGACATTTCCGTTGCACTAAACGCAGGGCAAATAAAGACCGGGGCGCCATCAAGAAGTGACAGGGTTGCAAAATACAACCAGTTGCTGAGGATTGAAGAGGAACTTTGTGAAGCTGCGGTATACCCGGGAATGGATGCATTCTTTAATATCAAAAAATAAGTTGCAGTTTCGCAGGGTACTGTAGCAAAAATAGTATTACTGCATCAAAACATGGAGCCGCAAACATTGACAAGTGCAACAAAATATGGTACTTTGTTGCGTAACAAAACAAAGTTGAGGTTTAAATTATGAATAGAATTGTGACGATGGAAACACGCGATCTTAGCTCATTGACAGATGGTGGATGCGGAGAATGTCAGACATCCTGCCAGTCTGCGTGCAAGACGTCTTGCGGAGTGGCTAACCAGCAGTGTGAGCATCATGATGCAAATTCTGAGCGTTAAGTAATCCAAGAGATATTTAAAATAATAGCAGCGAGCCGGTTGATTTTTCCGGCCGCTGTTGTTGTATTGAGAGGGTAAAAAGAGTTATGATTCATTGTTTTAAACTTGGTGGTATCAATATCGTGCTGGATGTAAATAGCGGATCTGTTCACAAGGTTGACGATGTTGCATATGATGCAATCAGCATGTTTGAAATAAGCAGCAAGGAAGAAATAGTCTGTAGTCTTAAATCAAAATATGAGGGTCTTACTGATGAGGATGCAAATGAACTGTTTAGCGAAATAGAGGGTCTGAAACAATGCAACAAGCTTTTTTCGCCAGATAAGGTAGCGTCCGTAGCGGCAGGTAGGCAAGTCGGAAGCTTAAAAGCAATGTGTATGAATGTAGCTCATGTATGCAATATGGAATGCTCATATTGTTTTGCAGGCCGGGGAGCATATGGTGCGGGTGAGGGTCTTATGAGCCTGGAGGTCGGAAAGCGTGCGATAGACTTTCTTGTTGAACATTCAGATGGACGCAAGAATTTGGACGTAGACTTCTTTGGTGGAGAGCCGCTTTTAAACTTTGAAGTCGTAAAAGATATTGTGAAGTATGCGCGTACAATTGAGCAGGGGAGCGGCAAAAAGTTTCGTTTTACGCTGACCACAAATGGGCTGCTGATTGATGAGGATGTTATTGATTTTGCTCATCGCGAGATACACAATGTAGTACTGAGTTTAGACGGGAGGCCCGAAACTAATGACATGCATAGAAAAAGCCCAGAGGGTATGGGCAGTTATGATTTGATTTTGCCGAAGTTGCAAAAGATGGTCAGCGAGAGAAGAGGCAAAGGATATTACATAAGGGGTACGATTACCTCAAAAAATCTCGATTTTGTAAATGATATCTTGCATGTAGCTGATTTAGGATTTGCGGAGATATCGTTTGAGCCGGTTGTTGCAAAGGACGAAGAGCCATACAGTTTGCGCATGGATGATCTTCCGAAACTGAGCGGGCAATATGAAGCTCTGGCTGTAGAAATGTTAAAGCGCAGAAAAGAGGGCAGAGGTTTCTCGTTTTATCATTTTAATATCGATCTTACCGGCGGGCCGTGTGTACATAAGCGTATCGCAGGCTGCGGTGTTGCTGCAGAATATGTGGCGGTTACACCAAGCGGAAGTTTATATCCTTGCCACCAATTCGTAGGTGATGAGCAGTTTGAATTAGGTGATATTTGGCGTGGTATTACCAATGGTGCGCTTCGTGATGAGATTGGAAAGTGGAACATTTATTCTCGTGAAGAGTGTGCTGGGTGTTGGGCGAAGATGTATTGTGCAGGAGGTTGCGCTGCAAATGCGTACAATGATTGCGGCTTTGTTGGCGGTGTATATGCGCTTGGGTGTGAAATTTTCAAAAAACGCCTTGAATGTGCAATTATGATGAAAGTTGCAGAGGCTTAGCCTGTTGAATCTAAAAAAGATATAAATTCATACAAAACATATGAAATATCTCCCGGCAGTTTTTTGACCGGGGGATATTTATCGCTAAATCATAGAATCTTCTGCGCTCGCATTTGGTAACTGCAAAGCTGCCCAGTCGCGTACAGGAGCTTCCGCCGCAGAATTGGATGCAATCTGTATTGCCCAATAGAACCAAGCATTTGTATCCGCATTATCGACCCATGTCTTCATATTTGCTATGTCGATATCCGCTGCTGTCCGGTTTAACATGCGATTAACCATGGTGGCAAACTCCGCTCTTGTGACATTTGCATTCGGGTTGAAGTTTCCGTAGTGGTCACCCTGCACCCAGCCGAGCGTGGCAGCTAAATGGATATGGGTTCTTGCCCAGCTGGTAGCAATATCTGGGAACATGTCCTCTGTATTGTTCAGCTGAGATTCATAGGACAAAAATCGTGTCATAACCGCGACAACTTCTGCTCGTGTCATGGGTCTGTTTGGCCTGAAAGTTCCGTCGGGAAAACCGGTCATGATTCCAGTATGATTTGCCACAGAAACAGCATTGCTGAACCAAGCGCCTCCGTTGTTCGGCACGTCAGGGAAAGGGTTTTCTTGTGTCCAGTAAGTAGCTCGTGTTTCGTCACTGATAATCCGTAAGAGAATGGTTGCCGCTTCAGCGCGGGTAATGGTTGCAGTGGGTGCGATATGGTCGCGTTCTGCGCCAATGAGGAATGCATCATGAATTTCTGTTAAAGTAATGTCTTCTCTAAAAGTCGGGTTTTGGTTGATTGGCGGCGTCGGAGGGTCGGAGGGTGTTGGGGGCGGTTGCGTAGAGGGTGTTGACGGTGGTTGCGTGGAGGAGGTCGGCGGAGGGGGTATTGTAGGTGTAAAACGTGCGTAAACTGTTTGGTCTTGTGTAATGATATCCGTCGGGTTTACTTGCATTCCGCCAATGATTTGCGTGAACCAGCCAACAAAGGTGTTGCCAGCCATAATGGGTGTTGCTGCAGCCGCAAGAGAGGCCGCAAAGGTATTGCCCGCGATTGCAGATTCCTCCTGCATGGCGGGTGTGGCTCCGAGTGCGTCGAAAGTAATGACAACCGGAACCTGTGCCCATTGGGCATAAAGGATTGTATTTGTTGTGGGAATCGTAGCTGTATCGGTAATCTCAGTTCCATCTGCTTGCGCATCAAACCAACCAAGGAAAGTATAGAATGCTTTTGTCGGTTCTGTAATTGAAGCAAGCGCGATGGCATATGCATCGCCGGGCATCTTGCCGGGGACAATTTGCATTGCAGGTGTGCCGCCTTGCGCGTCAAAAGTGATGGTGACTGTCAACGCAATCCAGTGTGCGTACAAGGTTTGATCTATCGTTTCTGTGACGATGGTATCGGCGAGAATTTGCAGATCAACTGTATAAGCAAAAGGTTGTATGCTCATTGCCGGTGTTGTAAACCAGCCAACAAATACATAACCGATTCGTGCTGGGGGCTGAATGAGAGATAGTGCATCTCCATAGAGCGCACCTGTTTCCAATGTTTTTTGTTGTCCGTCCGGTGTGCCGCCTTGGGCATCAAAGGTGATGGTAATCGTTGGGATTGGATCCCACTGGGCGTAAACTGTTCTGTCGATTGACCCCGCTGGTATGATGCTGGAAGCGGTAATTTGCGTTCCACCTGTCGCTGCGGTAAACCAGCCACGAAATACAAAGCCGTCTTGTGTGGGTGTTGTAAGTGCAGCAAGTGTAGCTTCGAAGGTGTTGCCGGAAACTCTGCCCGGCACAACCTGCAGTGCAGGCGCTCCGCTGTTAGCGTTAAAGGTAATCGTAATGGTTGGATTTGGGGTCCAGTGGGCATAAAGCGTTTGGTCGGTTGTCGCTGTGACGACCGTCGTATAGAGGACTTGCACACCTCCACTTGAAGCTGTAAACCAGCCTTGGAACAGAAAGCCGGGCAGTGTCGGTTGTATGAGTTCGGACATGGCGGTAGCGTATGTGCCGCCCGTTGTCACAGTTGCTGTTTGTGTTGGTGGTGTGCCGCTTCCGGCATTAAAGGTGACTGTGATTGGTGGGCGTGGTGTCCACTGTGCATAAAGGGTTGTATCTATCGTCGGAATTGTGTCGGAAGCGGTGATCTCCGTTCCACTTGTTGTCGCCGTGAACCAGCCGTTGAAGATAAATCCGATTTGTGTAGGCGTTATGATGGATGCAAGCGGGTCTGCGTAGGTGTTTCCGGGCACCACGCCGGGCACAACTTGCTCTGCCGAGGTACCGTCGTTTGCCGCAAAGGTGATTGTAACCGTTGGAATAGCAGTCCAGTAAGCATAGAGCGTATGATCCGCTGTCGCTGTGACAATGGTTGTATCAAGAACCTGTATGCCACCTGTTGGTTCTGTAAACCAGCCTTGGAAGAAATAGCCAGACAGTGTGGGTTCCGTAACAGCAGCCAAAGCGGCAGCGTAGGTGTAGCCGGTTGTCACAATCGCCATATCCCCGGTAGGGGTGCCATTTCCGGCATCAAAGGTGACTGTGATTGACGGATTGGGTGTCCACCAGGCGTAAACAGTCGTGTCCATAGGTGGAATCACGCTGTAGGTGGTCACACTGCTTCCACCCATGCTTTGTGGCTGAGTATACCATCCTTGGAAAGTATATCCCGGCAATGTCGGCGTTGCAATCGCAGCAAAAACCGGAGCATAAGAGGTGAGTGGTGCTAAGCCGGAGACAACTTGTGGCGAAGGTGCGCCGGTTCCGGCATTAAAAGTTACGGTGACTGTCACAGAGACCCAGTGCGCATAAAGTATTTGATTGGTTGTCGCTGTGACGATGGTGGTGGGGAGTATCTGCACACCGCTCGCATCTCCGTTTGGCGTTGTCCACCAGCCGCTAAAAACATAGCCAGGCCGTGTTGGTGGCGAGATTGCAGGCAATGCATTTCCGTAGATGTTTCCGGTTGTCACCGTTTGCGGTTGTCCATCCGGTGTTCCGCCCTGAGCGTTATAAGTGATGGTGATTGGTGGAAGTAATATCCATTGAGCGTAAAGCGTTGTATCTACCGCCGGAATAATGCTGGTTGTGGTGATCTGTGTGCCGAGGCCATTTGCTTGAGTATTCCAGCCTTGGAAGGCATAGCCAACTCTAGTTGGTGTTGTGACTGCGGCAAGTGTAGCGGCATAGCTATTGCCGACAACTCTACTGGGCACAATTTGTGTTGGTGGTGTGCCGCTGTTTGCGTCAAAAGTAATCGTGATGGTTGGGTTTGGAATCCACCAAGCATAAAGCGTTTGGTTTGTTCTCGTTGTAACGATGGAGGTCGGTAAAATCTGTACCCCGCCGCTTGTTCCGTTTGGCGTTGTCCACCAGCCGCGGAAGACGTAATTGGGTCGTACTGGAATTGTGACTTGCGCGAGCGCACTTGCATAAGTACCGGTCACCTGAACTGGCGTCACTGTTTGGGTTGCAGGTGCACCACTCTGCCCGTCAAAGGTGAGTGTAATCGGCGGTGCGTATTGGGCGACATAAGTCGTATTGTTGTCAATTGGTGTGGCAAGCACTTGCGCAGGGGTTAGCACTGTGATGCCGCCGTCTGGAGACCAGCCGATAAATCCATAGTTTGCCGTTGGTTGTGGCGTTGGTATCGGCGCGGTCGGAACGAGTGGGCTATTGGTGGTCGGAATGCTTTGCTGTGTTTGTGTGCCTGCTGGGAATGTACCGTTTGTACCTGGGGAAAATGTGACAGTCAAATACATGACCATGACACCTGCTTGTCCAAAATAGTTGATGTCTAGGTTGTTCAGCGGATTGCCGAAAACGGAACTTGTACTTGTTGTTTGGATCTGCGTACTCGGAGGGGCTACATTGCTCGGAGGAATCCGTGCGCCATTTCCGGCTACGTTGCCCGAAAAAACCACAGCAGAGCCGATGGCTAGGTTAATATAGGAGTTGGGCGGCAAGGGATTGTTGCTGGTATATTGGGCAGTGTAAATGCCGCCGCCATTAGAAGCCGCGACATTATTGCTGATTGTACCGGCGCTCATATTGATTGAGCCGGAGTTATCGACATAGATCCCACCGCCATTATTTGCGCGGTTGTTGATGATAGAACCGCCAGTAACGGTCAGACTCGCTGCCTGGAGATTGATTCCGCCGCCCAGCGAGCTAGAGGAAGTTGCCACGTTGCTCGCGATGGTTCCGCCGGAAATTGTGCCGGTTCCGTTTTGAATTGAAATTCCGCCACCATTTGTGACAGAGGTATTGCCGGAAATTGTGCCGGAATACATCGTGAATGTGCTGTTGCCGGCCAAGAGTACACCGCCGCCAACCCAATTGGTGGCATTGTTTGAAATTGCACCGCCGTTGAGAATCAATGTGCCTCCGTTATGTACATTTACACCACCGCCATAGGAGGAGCTGTTGCTTCCGGGCGCACGGCAATTTGTGATTGTACCGCCGCTGTTGATTGTAAGCGTTCCGCCGGACACATCCACTCCACCAAAAATAGCGGTTGTTCCGCCGCCCGGCCCGCTTAGTGTGACATTTTGGAGCGTTAAGCTTCCGGATGCATTAAAATGTCGCTGCCCGCTGGTTGCTTGCGTAAAAGTAAAAATTGCCCCCACCGTGCTTGTGAGCACAATGTTTTGGCCGGCAGCGATGGTGAGCGCCCCATCGGTGGCCGAGAAGCTGTTTTGCAGTTCAATCGTTGTTATGGTTCCATCGGAAGGTGCTGCTGCTATGGCAGCAGCTAGGCTGCTGTAGCTGGTGACACCAACTGTTGTTGCAGAGGCCATAAGCTTGGGCGAGAGAATGCCCACCAAAAGAGCTACGATTAACAAAAGTGATAAAAATTTTTTCGTATTCATAGTAGGCTCCTTCATACATATTAGATATATATTTATTGCCGATTCACAATCATCATATAAATATTCTACATGAAATCCCCAAAAAGTAAATACTTAATCGCTCGACCTAAGCTACCGTCAGGCGCTTGCAGACTAGTCTACCCTACTTGACTAGTCTACTGTAAAATGTTATAATTATTATCCGGTAGCATCGTGTATCTGTGCAGGGTGCATAACGCCGCTGACAAAAACAATAAAAAATTGGGAAATATGTAAAAGAAGAGCCTCGGTTTCGCTTAGACTCACTTAGATTCGCTTAGAATTTCTATCATGCAGGGGTGTGTTTATTATGCTTGAAGTATTAAGGCAAGAGAAAAAATACTTGATTAACCTCGAACAATACTATCACCTCTCGCACCGGTTTGGGAACCTCCTGAAAGAGGATAGCCACAGTAGCGGAGATGGTTATGTGGTTCGCTCTCTATACTTCGACCAGCTCGACGACAATGACTTCGAGGAAAAAATAGACGGCCTTGAGGTGCGTAAAAAGATACGATTGCGTAATTATGGCCATGATTCTGAGTCTGCCAAACTTGAAATGAAGCAGAAGCAAGGCGAACTTCAGAAAAAACGTTCTTTGACGCTCGATAAGCGGCAATCACAGCGCCTGATTAACGGAGACTACTCTGTACTCCTAGAATCCGACTCCAGCTTTGCTGGAGAATGTTTTGGCCTGATGCATATGCAGTGTTATCGCCCCAACGCTGTTGTGTCGTACAGGAGAAAGGGTTTTACGGCAGATGAAAATGACATCCGAATTACTTTCGACCATCACATAAAAGGATCAGAGTCTCATTTCGATATTTTTTCAAAAGACTTAGTGGAGAATATGATATTCGACCTGTTTTTGGTCGTTATGGAAGTGAAATTCAATGGCTTTTTGCTCAGTTACATCAAAGATATTATCAGCGAAGTCAATGTAAGTGAATTAGCGGTGAGTAAATATTGCCTTGGCAGAGCAGTCAGGAAAAATTATGTATTTTTATAAGGTGGGGGTACACAAATGAGAAACATACTATTGGATATTTTGGAACATAGCGGCGGTTTATCCGTACAAGACATTGTGCTCCGTATGGCAGCAGCGTCACTACTGAGCATCGTCATCTTCATTTCCTATTGGTTTACCCATGCGGGCACATCCTACAGCAAGAAATTTAATGTTTCCCTCGTTACACTTACCATTTTATCCTGTACCGTCATCACTGTTATTGGAAACAATATCGCCTTGGCACTGGGTATGGCCGGAGCGCTTTCTATTGTGCGATTCCGTACAGCGATCAAAGACTCCAGAGATACAACCTACATCTTCTGGGCTGTTATTGTAGGCTTGTGCAGCGGCGTAGGTGATTTTTGGACAGCGATTATCGGCAGTGGCGTGGTGTTTATCGTCATGCTGCTCATGGGAAGAGTGCGGAATGAAAATCGGATTTTGCTTATTATTAAAGCCCAAAAATCCCTGGAAAGCGAGATTGAGGGAACTGTGTTCCAGCATTTCAATATGAAGCCCGTGCTCCGTGTAAAAAATACAACCCCGGAAAGCGTGGAATTTATCTTCGAAATGGGTCGCAACACTTACAATCGCACCTATAAGAGCGAAAAAAACATCACACAGCTCCTGTATGAAAAAGATGGCGTGGAGTATGTAAACATCGTCACCCAAAATGATGAAATAAGCGGCTAAAAAACAAGATGTGGTGTAGCATAATGAGGCATAGTGTGGTGAAGTATAATGAGGCGTAGTATTATTTATTATATAGTCGGCCTTTTGGTCGTTGCCATGCTTGTTGTGAGCGTGGTGTATTTTGGGGCAAGTGATGATGTGCGGCGTTATCATCAGCACCTCGAACGCCCGAGTGAAGCAGAGCTTGGGTATTGCTTGCATTGTGATGAC
>Ga0123355_10017033_pt1 | contig 11472 bp, 8 predicted proteins | sample TergutEmb28metaG_3_FD_89872 | JGI IMG/M metagenome (GOLD analysis project Ga0123355, IMG submission 89872) | Embiratermes neotenicus P1 segment gut microbial communities from Petit-Saut dam, French Guiana - Emb289 P1 | ecosystem: Host-associated > Arthropoda: Insects > Digestive system > Gut ...
CTACATTCAATATTGTTGCCTACATTCAATATTGTTGCCTACATTCAATATTGTTGCCTACATTCAATATTGTTGCCTACATTCAATATTGTTGCCTACATTCAATATTGTTGCCTACATTCAGTATTGTTGCCTACATTCAATATTGTTGTCTACGTTCAATATTGAATGTAGGCAACAAAATATTTTGTGACCTTCAGACTGCAGAGCCTTTGTCAACTTCAGTAAATCTCTGTATATACAGTTACTGTAGCCTGAGGAGTGGAAACCAGAATACAGCTGCCTTCCCAGTGAAATGTATTTTAAGAAAGTTTATTGTAATTTCAAATTGCCTGTCTTCAAAATTTATTTATTGTCTTTTTATTGATTTAATAGAGAAATCAAGACGCACATACCGTGACATTACGCATGTTTAGTTTTTTAATATTCTGAAAACTGTTGTTTGAGCGCTTTGTTTGAGCACAGTTGTTTGAGCGCTTTGTTTGAGCACAGTTGTTTGAGCACAGTTGTTTGAGCACAGTTGTTTGAGCACAGTTGTTTCCCTGTGCAATACAATATATACTGTAGATATAGATTCTATATCTATGAATTTCATTTTGCGCATATAAACGCCTTTTCTGAGAAGGAGTCCGCAGGTGTCACCGGCCTGTCAAAGGGGTCCACGCCACAGAAGGTTAAGAACCCCCGGTCTGCGGCACGTGGGTCGAAGTGGCTCCGTTTGTGCACTTTGCTGTTCCCTGTGTTGAATTTTGGGGTTCTGATAAATCAGAGTCGAAGGTAAAAATAAATTGCACTCTAAAACAGGCGACGAATGTCCAAAGGGGAAGCAGAGCTATAGCTCTACTCTTTCTGTAACCTTGGCCCTAGATGGAAAGGGTGGTCAACGCCACGTCCCGGCCGCTTTACCCCCGGAAAACCCCGGTGCCCAGGGAGTTATTTTGGCCTGATTGTTCGTGGCGCTCATCGTTGTTATATGGGTGTGCATGTAGGCTGATTCTGTGTTGGGGCAGTCTAACATGGCGGTGTGCTCCACTTAAGTATTGGTACCGTGGCACGCATCGCATATCTGTCCGCACGTCAGTCCACCGGTCCCCGGTCTGCAGCGGCAACTTCTCCGACAATTTTGTGAAGCGGATAGTCTAAACAGCAACTTGTAGGCGCTCGTTCGTAAGCTTTGAGCGGTGGACGTCCTGCAGGTGAATGCTGAGTTAGATTATACATACATTTGTGCGAAGAGCGGGCTGTTCAACACCTTTACAGCCCATTGGTCACTATGCTTACCACCATTTCAACGTTCAGCAAATCTTACGTTCTGCCCACACAGTGTATTTATGTGTTTTGTGTGGATCTCAGAACAAACAGCGGTTATTTTCCTGTACAGCATTAACTGACTGGTTTGTATAACAGACATTTAACCCAGTACAGCCCAGTGGTCACTATATGTACCGCCAGTTTAACGTTCAGCAATTCTACGTTCTGCCCACACGGTGTATTTATGTGTTTTGTGTGGATCTGAGAACAAACAACGATTATTTCCCTATACAACATTAACTGACTGGTTTTTATACCAGAGATTTAACCCTTTAAAGCCCAGTGGTCACTATATGTACCGCCAGTTTAACATTCAACAATTCCACGTTCTGCCCACACAGTGTATTTATGTGCTTTGTGTGGATCTGAGAACAAACAGCGATTATTTCCCTATACAACATTAACTGGCTGTTTTGTATAACCGAGATGGTGAGTGTTTACTGCGCGGTACGGACTGAATACTTAAAGACAATTCTTTGTCGTTAATATTTAAAAGTTAATAAATCGGTCACTGGAAAAGAAACACCATTAAGTTTGTGTCGTTTGGAGGCGAAAAGGCAGAAAAATATTTATTGTGTAAGGCTGTTTATTGTTGATGAACTGCACACTCATAATTCACAGACATTAATGCGTAACAATAATTAATTCACTCCACTGTACACAAAATTCGATTAGTCCTACGATTACACCTAATGTTACCATGTAACCAGTAATGACCTGGCCAATGAAAGGTCACATTGACCGACTCCCTTCACGTCCCTGTCCAGTTTGGTTCCCCGAATTCCCCTTCATTGGTCCAGCCACTGCCAGCACGAATATTGGTGCAGGTAAACACGCGATGAGCCTCGCTATTAACAAGCGCTTTGGGCTGGTTGTCGTTGCCACGGGGACCGGAGGGAAATCCAGTAGTAAACATTGAGAGGAACTTGGAGCCCCGTTAGGCCTGTCTTTGACCATACTTCACTGTGCCATGTCGCACCGGTCCGACCCTTGGTGCACGGGGATCGACCCGGCCCCTTAGCTGAGGGAAGCCGATCACTAACCGCCCGAACTGTGGCTTTTCACTTCTCCCTCACTGACGTCACGTCTGCAGCCTGGAAGGTTTGCTTGTGAAGCGCATCATGACGTCACGTGGCACTAACCATGCTGAGACACTAAGAGCCTGCAGCTGTGAGACACATTTAGAGGCAGCTCGCTGCTCAGCGCGCACACAAACTGAATTCCTTGTTCACTGGCCAGTGTTAGCATATAATGTAAGGCCAGCTTACATAACCTCAAACTAATTGGTTATTACTAACTATGGAAAATAAAACGAATCGACCTGCAGATGCATTCGATACAATGTAAGACAGACATACACTGCCACAAGAAGCATATGATTTCGTTACATTCACAAATCTTCAATTAGCTTATTAGCACTAACAGTTAACACTCTGCTGAAACACTCGTGATTAGCATTGCAGGGTACCGAGCTGCGCCTGAAATGCTTGCTGATGGCGGGCTACGTCACTTCCGGAAATAACGCTATCGGTTCTGTTCATGAGGTTGGCCTGCAATTAGCAGCCACGATACTGTAGCGCTGCTTAGTTTATTGTACTGCTGCTTCTGTAGGTACGTGTAACACGTGTCCGTGGCATTAAACACGTGTCCGCAGCGGTACAGCACGTGGCCACACTATAAAGACGGCTACATAAACTTGCAGATTATGTTTATGTTTAAGTACAGTGGACATTTATGCTGTGACTTCTTCCTTATCACACGTTTTCAGAGAATCTTAACACATTTTCCGACATAACTTTGAAAAAGACGTAGCTTCATTACCGTATGCTAATTTCAATGTCTCCTTCTATCCCTGCCGCTGCCACTATGTAATATTTATCCCGCTCAACAAGTCTGTTCCATCCTTCCCAATCCATAGCCATCTTACTCCAATTCCGAATAATTTTAATACAATATTTTAAATAGATAGATATAACAATGCATATATATATAACAATGAGTATACAACTACACTAATTTAGCCTGCATTCAGTAACAATACATACTGCTGTGCTATAGATACTGCTATACATTAAATAATACTGTATCATACCCGCTGCAATGTTAACAAAAGTACAGTTTGTACCGGCTAATGTATCCTAAACATTTCAAACAAACCGACATTAATTACTGTGGATATCAACAAGCTCTCAACTAGTGACAGGTGATGTCCATGTTTGTGACTGACACACCTAACTGACGAACACAAACAGCTCTCTGCTGTCCACCCCCTCACAAGACATGTTCACAAAGACTGACCAGCACTGTAATTTGCAGTTAACTTTGCCATATCCCCTGGGATGCGACGACATGCAGGTTCGTATCTTTATCAAACCGCACGGCTTCGCATCCCGGAAGACTCCAGTATTATTTATGTTTTCTACGTCAGAGGGACACGTCACGTGGTTTGGGTACGGCGGAGTGTAGGTGGTGACTATCCTGTGCTGCCTTCACTCACATCTGTGACACCAGGTGGCGCCAGTGGCTCATATCCAGACGAAGCCCCAGTAGAGGACGTTGAAGACGACGAAGGATACGGGGAACAAGACGCGGCTGCGCTTGTCAATCCACTGCGCGATCTGCTGCGGGGTCATCGTGGTGAAGCCGGCGTTGTTCGGGGGTGTGACCAGTGTGGGGACGGGTATCACCAGGTCAGTGTGGCCAGGGTCAATTTTGGACTCGGCGTTAGGATCAGTTCGCATCGACTCCGTGGAATTGACGGTGAGCGTGTTGCTGTCGTTCTGAAACAGGAAGAGACAGCTCTGGTGGCGGATCATGGAACTACACTGAGGCTGCAGAAAGAAATGTCACGGACCGCCTTCACACACTTTACCTCTAGGCACTCACCCACAATCCCCTGCAGTCATCCAGCCTTTCTTTTTCACACGAATGTTTGCAGTGTTAACCATCGCTGCCGAAAAGCGCTGGTTGACATATGCCGGAAAGTTTAGGGGAGACAAGAGCAGGCAGGAGGGGGAAGGCCTCGAGGACTGCCATGTCTACGATCCGTGGGATTTCTTTCTGTAGCCTCAGAACAGGGGCGAAGAACAGACAAAGAGGGTGAATGCACAGGGTGAGAGCAAGTGCACACCGCGTGGTAGCAAGTGCACACCGGGTGACAGGATGTGTGAACAGGGTAACAAGTGTACACTGGGTGACAGCAAGTGTTCACCGTGTGGCAGCAAGTGTACACCGGGTGACAGCAAGTGTACACCGGGTGACAGAAAGTGCTCACCGGGTGACAGCAAGTGTACACTGGGTGACAGCAAGTGTGCATCGGGTGACAGCAAGTGCACACCGATGACAGCAAGTGGACACCGGTGACAGCAAGTGTACATTTGGTGACAACAAGTGTGTCTCGGTGAAAGCAAGTGTACACCGGTGACAGCAAGTGTACACCGGTGACAGCAAGTGTACATCGGTGACAGCAAGTGTGCATCGGCTGACAGCAAGTGTACACCGGTGACAGCAAGTGTGCATCGGGTGACAGCAAGTGCACACCGATGACAGCAAGTGGACACCGGTAACAGCAAATGCATCGGGTGACAACAAGTGTGTCTCGGTGAAAGCAAGTGTGCATCAGCTGACAGCAAGTGTACACCGGTGACAGCAAGTGTGCGTCGGCTGACAGCAAGTGTACACCTGTGACAGCAAGTGTGCGTCGGCTGACAGCAAGTGTACACCTGTGACAGCAAGTGTGCATCGGCTGACAGCAAGTGTACACCGGTGACAGCAAGTGTGCGTCGGCTGACAGCAAGTGTACACCGGTGACAGCAAGTGTGCATCGGCTGACAGCAAGTGTACACCGGTGACAGCAAGTGTACACCGACGACAGCAAATGTACACTGGTGACAGCAAGTGTACACCGGTGACAGCAAGTGTGCATTGGCTGACAGCAAGTGTACACCGCTAGCAGTACGTCATACCAACATGCAACACGGTTAACAGTAACCGTAGTCGGTTGAAGGTTACCGCAGTCTATGCAACCGTGTATGGCCCTCGCCGTTCCGGGAAGGGTGGGGGAGGAGGTGGTGGCCAGAAAGGCTGTTTGTGTTTCTGGTTCTGTGTACTTCGCCACTACATAGCAGGCAGTGCAGCATGTAGCAGTGCTACAGCTGACTGCAAACAGGAAGTGTGTGGTTGGTCTAACGTAAGCAGCACACTGGTAGCCACACAGGAGCATTTGCCAGTGACAATAGTGCAGTTGGTTAGCTAGCAAGTTAGTCGGTTGGACGCCTCGTGACATGTGAGCAGGCGTGTCTAATGGTGCCCCCCCCGCCAGTCCGATCGTCATCTTGTGGCAATGAGAAAAGAACTGATTTGTGTCTCCGTAATTGGACTGGAGCGCAGGAGGGACGTCGGGTTGTTGGTTTGTTTGGTTAGTTGCAAGCAGGTACAGAGCGCAGACCGTTCTGTGTTTCCCACTAGTAACACTGACCTTCACACAGCACCGTGCTGTATTGTGGCACCGACTGACGGGCTACACCGTACTGTTATCCCTGGTCAAGGATGTGCAGTACTGTGCAACATGCGAGTATGTAACTGTGTGTCAGAACAGATACTGAGTGGAACACAAAAGTGGTACTGGGTTAAAAACTTGAATTGATGTCTGTAGAGAGATGATACAGCTGAGGGCACATCAGGTGCCTCCATCTGCCCGCTTTATCACCCCCTCAAATACGTCAGGGTGAAAGCAAGCTGCACGCACATACAGATGCCTTAAGATCGAGATTCAGCCGTACAGTGTGGACTGTCGAATGAGGGGGCACACTGTTAGCCACGCCCACAAGGCCACGAAAGGTCGCCCTGATCGTACACTCACGGGTCCAAGGTAGAACTTCATCTCGCTATTGGAGTCGGTCTGCACCACGTTAGGCCAGGACTGACAGCGCTCCATGCTGCTAGTCGACGCGTGGAACTGCTTGCGGCTCAGCTGCGGCGTCAGCGTCGACTTGAGGATGTACTTGCTGTTGACCTTCTTCAGCTCCACGTTCCGCCTGAACAGACACACAAACACACAAACGAACAGTGCTGGATAGTCTCTCGCTCCTCCAGAGTCTGCTAGTGTTGCAGCAAAATCTCGTTTTGAGAGATTTTCATCTCCTCTAAAGAGAAAGACCTCCCATGGGGCCCACCCAACCTCCTACTTAGACATAATGGACACTGATGGTTATTTAACTGGGAGTAGAGCGGCCGTGGCGTGAAGCTGACCGCTAACCTCTGTCCAAGGCCTAGGTTAAGAATGGGTGGAGCCATACATCTTATTCCCCTCCCCCCAACCTCATCTCCAATTAGAACTGGCGTTAAAATGGCCAGGGCGTGCAAAAAGAAACCATGTCCATCGAACGCTGAGGATCAGAGCACGTAGATAGAATTTACAGCACATTGAAAAACACAAATACTTTCTTTCACAACAGTCCATGGACAAATTTACTTGTTAGCATTTTCGTGCTTTCCTTCCTTCGTCCAGCCCATCTCAGATTCTTCAGTTTGTACACACTTAAAGTAGGCTTAATAACCGAAGGAGAGGTATGAAAATTGTGAAGCTCCTGATCATGTAAGTTCCTCCCTTTCCTCGTCCCTTCTGTCACATAATTCCACACCCTGAGGTACCTTCAGTTCGTCTTCACCACCTGCCGTCACCAACCGTCAACAGAACAACAGCCACATCTCTTCTAATGCACGTGACCTCTACTGGGGCGCTGGCATATAGCAACCTTCCGTACGAAGTGGTACAGGGGGATTCCCGAATTTTGGCATCACTACAATTTGACCCATTGCCACCACTTTATATTCAAGAAGCCTGGTTTTGTACTTTACAATAAAGAAATGTGTTGTTTCGTCTTCACTACTGCCCTGAAGACGGAAGTAGCATATTTCCCCGAAACATTTGTAACCGCCTTCAAAGCTATACTATAACAAAGAAGACAGATATGTGATCTTCCCACCGCCATCTAAAAATCGACTCTCATTTCGGCCTACCTTACTTTTTTAATTTTTAAAATATCGGTTATCAGTGACAGGGTGGTTCTTACCTCCTACGCCAGATGGTGTTCACGAAAGCGAATTCGACGAGGGAGCCGAAGATGAAGGCTGTGCAGACGATGAACCAGATCTCCGTGGCTTTGATGTAGGAGACTTTGGGCAGGGAGCTGCCAGTGTTGCGAGTGAGGGTGATGAATGTCAGCATGGTGCTGGTTCCTGTTGACAAAATGGCCGTCGTTACTCTGAAGCTGCACGATATATTCGTAACGTTGAAAGGGCTGACACACTGGAAACAGGTTCTAAGGACTTAATATCGAAAAAGAATTGTGTGGGAAATTAAGCTACTAGCTGGATGTTTCTTCTTAAGTTAACATTAAATTTATGTAACAGCACAAAAAATACTAGAGTTTGTGGTGCTCAGTTGTGGTAACTACACAGTTGGGTGGTATTTGAGGAATGCGGACAGGACGGGGTGGGCATTCGCCTGGTTAGGGCATAATACTCAGCAAATACTATCTGTGCAAAAACATTTACCACTTACATTAAAGTGGCTGTGCCAACTGCTACTCTTCTAGTGGCCGATGTATTTGGGAATGTACTTTTCAGAGATATCTCGTGTCACAAAACAGGCACGTACCCTGCTCCTCCTTTTTCCTACGTCTACCCCCACCCCCGCCCTTTCTTACCCCGAAATATTCAAGATAAGGGAACTTGACTGCAAATGGCATTACTGACATAGGGCCCACCGTATACTGTATATATATATATATATATATGTACTGTCAGCATGGTCGTGAGATTGGTGTTGGAAAGTGCAGTATGCAGCAGGCTGTGTGATTGTGTGACAGCATAAGATCAGCGCGATGCTGCGAGCTGGTAGGCCTGCAGTGTGGACACGACATCATCATCATCATCACAGGCGAAATAACAGTTGCTGCATCACCTCTCTGTCCTTCCCAGATGTCGATGTGCACTAAATTCAGTGAAGTGGTGACATTGTTTTGTTTTGTGTTGTTTATTTTATTGTTTCATGTGCGTTTAGCGACAATTAATTTGTTAGAAGCACATCAGTCCTTCTTTATTCACTTTTGTATTTTATTTAACGACGCCCCTGTAGGCCAGACGACGGGTCGAATCGTGAATACAGAGTAACAGATGTTGTCCCTCTATGTGTGGCTCATGAAGGCGTAAGGAAAAACAGAGTTGTAACTCCACTCATTCCCTATTTGACGCTCCGTGGAGAGCAGTACTTAGCCTCGTGCTCTGACCGCTTTTTCCTCTGATAAAAATCCTCCAGAAAGCGCCGAATGTGAGACCGGGTGGGCCACAGATCCGGTCTGGACATGCAGAACAAGAGAAAAATTTGTTTCGTCTGTCAGAATCGAACCCCGGATCCCCCAGCCTGTAATATAGTCACCATACCAATTGAGCTATACAGGCTTCATTGATAAACGTATACTGTTTGCCAAGAAGTGGCCGTGGTCTGAATTAAATTACTGTCCTAACACTGGCGGTAGACTGTCTAGATATAACTAACCCCGCCGCCAAGTTACTCGGTCTGTCGGCTGAGATATGAACCCGGAACCGGGAGCCTTCTGAATGCAGTACAGCAATTTTACGCTTTGTATAAACCATCTGCGTCACTAGGGCATTGCCAAGAGCTTGTCCACACTGTGATTACACTCACGATCTGCTCAAGATCAGGTCAAAATGAGCTGATGATCAAGGCAAAGTAAGGTCACTGTCAGCTCAGGGTACGCTCACAATCAGCTCAAAGTAAGCTCACGGTCAGGTCAATGTGAGCTGACGGTCAAGGCAAAATAAGGTCACTGTCAGCTCAGGGTACGCTCACAATCAGCTCAAAGTAAGCTCACGGTCAGGTCAATGTGAGCTGACGGTCAAGGCAAAATAAGGTCACTCTCAGCTCAGGGTACGCTCACAATCAGCTCAAAGTAAGCTCACGGTCAGGTCAATGTTTGCTGACGGTCAAGGTCACTGTCAGCTCAGGGTACAGTAGTCGCAGTGAACGTTCTTGCGGCACCCGAGCGCAGTTCTTTTTGCTCTAAACATGCTCAGAAAATTGGCCGGTGAAGACCTGGCTAGCTGCAATTGCATAACTTGTGGGCCAAATATTCTGTCATAGAATGTCCGCTGTCACTTGAATGTTGTGGGTCAGTGGAGCAGGCACCTTTAGAAGCGAAGAAGCAACGTTGCGCCTGGCCGAAGGCTGATCGTCAGCCTACCCTCAAAGCTTACCCAGGGTAGTTCTGCCGGGCACGGCGTTCGGGTCCAGCCAGAAGGTGACCCACGAGACGACGACAAGCAAGATGCTAGGGACGAAGTAGTCCATGACGTAGTGACCCACCTCCCTGGCCAGGTCGAACCGCACTGTCAGCGCGCTGTAGTTACCACCTGCAATGACAGAACACATTGCTGACGTTTCGGAAAGTGCTTCTGCAAAAGGAGGCACCAGTCTCCTCTACCAAAATACACGGCGTTACGTTTCAGAACTCAGTAGGTCACCTTATGACTGAGCTGTATGAAACGTTGGGCCGCCAGTCTGCTCTGCATCTGTTGCTGCCGTCAGGCTACGGTGACCCTAACAGTGCTCACTGTGACACTTGTCTGGCCGTGACAATGAGCCGTACACAGCAGCAGTCAGTGGCACTGTATCGGCTAGTGCCACGTTATACAGGGTGTTCCACACTCAGCAGCCTCGGTGAAGGTTTACAGAGCAACACGTTTCAATGTGCACATTAACACATTACTGTTTATAGTACTGCAGTCTGCAACAACGTGACGCCGTTCACTTTGGTAGTTACACCCAACGTTTGGAGCAACACACTTTACCAGTCTTTCAGATAGGACGGTGAATACGGACCCAGCAGGAACCTTCATAAATTTGGCAAAACAGTCGGTCTATTAACCTACACGGCGTCATGCCTCAGAAGACAATAGGCTTACTGTCACGTCACAGTTCATCGGTCTGTCACTGTCACACGACCTTGACACAGAAATGCACTGCTTCCTGCTATTTGCATTTAAATGTAGAGATGTCGAGCTTAGTGTAGTTTCGCGGCGTATGGGGGAGTAGAGATGTTGCTCCATTGATTCTTAACTCCTGCTCGAAGTGCAGGTTAGCTTTATCCCCTGGGAAACAGTCCCCCCCCCCCGGTACCTTGTGATAAGAAGGACATTGTGGTTTGTCCCGCCCTTAGCCACTCGCATTTTCACATTCAACTTAACCTTTGACCTCACTCACCAAATTTCCCGTACACCCTCGAGTGTAGACCGAAGCTCGTGCTGACCTCAGCGGTCAGTGAGTAGTTGGCAACACTGAAGTTGGACCACAGGTTTACCAACCGGTATTCTGTGAGGTGCAGGTCCTTGTTCACCGTCACTGGCGACTCGGACTCCCAAAATAGGTTCAGTTCGCTGCTGTTGTGGGTCCCTGAAATAGATAATTGGTGTAGAGCAGAGGCGAGGTTGCACAAAGTGCCGCGATCGTGTGGGCTACGACACTGTGCGCCTTGTGACGGGATACCGGCGTCTCGCAAGGACATGCCATCCCATCGTGTAGCCTGAAGGTGGAGGAAGAACGTAGCTACGAAACGCCGGTATCCATACGCCAAGCCATAAAACAGCCGCAATACTCTTTACAGCAGCATCTCGATGTTCGTGATTAATTTCGGCAGTTAAAACCGTCACGAACATCGGAATCCGGTGACAATGTGCGACGTCCTTTCGGTTCTCCGAACTAAGGACGAACCAGCACCAACCACAAAACCTACAGAATTCAACTGCTGCTATCTACATCGCTCATGACACAGCACTGTGGCGTAGCCCACCGGTAAAGGTAAAGGTACAGGTACAGATACAGTTCACCCTATAACAGGCCACAAAGGCCCAGAGGGGGAGTAGAGGTATAGCTCTATTGTTTCTTTAACCTCGGCGCTAGATCGGGTGGGTGGTCGACGCCACGCCCCGGCCACTTTACCCCTGCGAAAGACCCGGTACCCACTGTATAGGAGGCCGTGTGGGACCCAGTGCTGCTCTGGACGGGTGCGGAAAATCTGGCCACCGCTGGGTTTCGATTCTCGGGCCGTCCAGCCCGTAGCGAGTCGTTATAGAGACTGA
>Ga0123355_10017034_pt1 | contig 11472 bp, 7 predicted proteins | sample TergutEmb28metaG_3_FD_89872 | JGI IMG/M metagenome (GOLD analysis project Ga0123355, IMG submission 89872) | Embiratermes neotenicus P1 segment gut microbial communities from Petit-Saut dam, French Guiana - Emb289 P1 | ecosystem: Host-associated > Arthropoda: Insects > Digestive system > Gut ...
CGTCATGAATTTTATTACTTCTTCTTGTTTGGTTTTTAAAATTTTTACAATGCTGTTCTTTTTTTGCTCGTATTCTCTATCTGCAAAAATTTTGGGAATTTCCGTGGTTAAGCGGTCTAGCACTTCTGACATTTCTTTTTCAAATCGTTTGCCCATTCCGGCCGGTAGACGTAGTAATTTAGGGCATTTGGGGTTTTCAAAATTATAAACATAGCACAAATCCGGCGGGGCAGCTTCTGTTTCTGCTATTTTTTTTGCGTATTCTTGTGCAAAAGTTGTGCGACCTGTGCCTGTGGAGCCGCAAACGTATATATTATAGCCCTTCTCCTTCATTTGAAGGCCAAACTTTATAGATTCTGTAGCACGTTTTTGGCCTATTAATTCAGTTGTCGGCTCTTGTGATGTATCTATTTTTTTTAATTTGTGAAAATATTTCAATTCTTTCCATGTTAACTCACGGAAATTTTGCGTTGCTTGATTCATTCTTGCACCTCTATGTCGCACCCTTGCGGGGGTAATATTTTCCACATAATTGCCGCATCTTCCGACGGCATGGAATAGTAATTTTTTCTGTAGCCTTCTGTTATAAAGCCGAATTTTTGGTATAGGGCAATTGCAGCATGGTTGCTGACCCGAACCTCCAATGTTAGGCCTATCATTTCGTGCCTTATGGCTTTATTTATTAATGCATGTAAAATTAATGAAGCGACACCTTGTTGGCGGTAGGCTTTTGATACAGCAATGTTGTTTATGTGTCCTTCGTTAATGATGTGGCGCATGGACACATGGCCAACAATTAAAGAGTCATCCAACGCAACCAAGCAAGTTGAATACTCGTTAGATATCTCATGTTCGATTGACGAAACAGACCATGGGTCTGCGAATGATTCTAGCTCTATGGAGTGGATATCATTTGCGTGACTTAATGTTGCAGGAAGTATTTTAATTCCTTTCCGTGGAGGGGTGCCTGCAGGGCAGAAGCCTAGTGGTAAATAAAACGTTGCAATAGCTTTACTAACTACATGGCCAAACTGCCCTGGCACACCTGCTCCACCTCTACAATGGAGGGGCGTTAACAGCGTCATTGGTATACCCCTTCGTTTTTTACTGCCTTGTGTTGCATATCCTGCACAGCTTGTGGTGCACGAATGTACAATATTTCTACTGTGTCTGTTGGGATGTAACCTGCTTTTACTTGCTCCATTGCCCAAACTGCTGTAGAAGACGCACGTTGACGGTTATTATTTTGCGAAGCAAAAATGGCTTGTGGCATTAGGGTTTGTATAGTTTCCTTATATGCACACGCACCATCGCCAAGCAAATAAACATTATTTTGCACCTCAGTAGAATAATCACCAAGTATTTCAAGCATTCCCTTTATAGGTAACGCCATATACTCTGTTACCCGTGTAAGTGTCCCGGCTTCGCCTTGCTTATACACTGCGGAATATACTTGCTCTCGTCGTGCATCCATCATTGGTACAACAAGCCCATTACATCCTGCCCCCAGCATATTGTATGCCAAAGAATCCAGTGTAGGAACCGGAATGGTTGGTCTATTTAGCCCGGCGGCAAGGCCAAGCGCAGTAGATGCGCCAATACGTAAACCTGTAAACGAACCGGGCCCGCAAGTATATGCTATGGACGTGATTTCATGTCTTTTTATTCCGGTTAGCTCAAAAAGTTTGTCTATTCCGGGCATTAAAATTTCTGAATGTGTCCAGGACTTTTCCCCTGTACGGGCGTTTAGAGCAATTTCGCCAATGATTATGTAATCATCAATAATTGCGGCACAGGCTTGTTGCCCGGATGTGTCTATTGCTAGTATTTTCATGGATACCCCTTAGTCAATAAAAATCTCCCGATACTCCGGTTTTTTTTGTAAGTCTGTTGTGATTTTTACCCATATTGCATTTTCTGGTATTGAATCTTTTGCAAGATCTGCCCATTCTACTAAGGCTACGCCATTGCCATAGAAATAATCTTCGTAGCCAATGGTTTCCATGTCTTCTTCGCCGCCTTCTAGCCTGTATAAGTCGAAGTGGTAGAGGGGCAATCGGCCGCCTACGTATTCATTCACTAGAGTAAAGGTTGGGCTTGTAACACGGCCCTCGTAACCTAAGCCTTTGGCAAACCCTTGTGTAAATACGGTTTTGCCTGCGCCTAAATTACCGGTAAGACAGAATATATCGCCTTTTTTTGCTTCTTGGCCTAATATGAAGCCCAAGTTTTTGGTATCTTCAGCGGAATAACTTTCGCATGTCATGTTAATTTCCTCCTGTCAGTACTTTATGGATGTAGTCATCACCAGTCAAGCATGAAAATATTTCTGGCCAAACGGTTACTCTCAGTAACCATTTGAGTTTGTCTTCGTAATTATAATCGTATCTACGAGGGTGAACGGCATTCGCCAATTCTTTTCAGATACTAACATTTAATCAACATCAACCGGTTTCAAGGTGAAACCAGTTGACGTTGGTTTATTTTTTCAAAAAATTCTTCATACCATAATAAAAACATATAAACCGTCCAAATTTTACGGCTGTTGTCCTGTTTACCATAATAATGCTCGTCCAACAAAATTACTAACTCATTAATATGAAAATATTCTTCGGCAACTTTGCCTACAAAATACGATTTTACAATATTATAATACCTCTCTTCTCGTAGCCATACACGAATAGGTACAGGAAACCCCAACTTTTTTCGTGTGGCAACTTGGGTTGGCAAATGCTTTGCGGCTGCTTTTCTAAATGCAATTTTAGTCTCTTTTTTACTAACCCGGTGCTTAGTAGGCAAGCATGATGCAACCCGAAAAACATCACGGTCCAGCAGTGGTACACGTACCTTTAAACCATGTGCCATGCTCATTTTATCTGCTTGTAACAAAATATCTTCTGTTAACCAAAGGTGGATATCCAAAAATTGCATCTTGGTTATATCGTTTTCATGCTTAACTTGGTCGTAATAAGGGCGGGTAATATCCATTGGGCTTTGTATTGCCGGGTATTTAAGCAGCTTGTCACGCTCTTCCTGGGAGAAGATATATGCATTGCCAATAAAGCGCTCTTCTAACGTTTTTGCGCCACGAATCAAAAAATTACGCCCTTTAATTTTTTTTGGTAACTTTTGGGCCAAACTTGCTAACCATTCTCGCAAAGTTAAGGGTAGCCATGTATAAAATCGTAAGCTTAAAGGCTCTTTGTAAATATTATATCCACCAAAAATTTCGTCCGGTCCTTCACCAGAAAAGGCGACTTTCACATGTTGTGAAGCCTCTTTGCAGGCAAAGTAAAAAGCCGCTGCTGCAGGGTCTGCAAGGGGTTCGTCCATGTGGTACTGAATTATAGGTAAACTCTCCCAATATTCTTCTGAAGAGATTATTTTAGAAATATTTTCGATACCAAGCTCGTCCGACAAACTTTTTGCATGTTCAATTTCGTTATATCCTTCACGTTCAAACCCAACAGTAAATGTCTTTTTTCCACCATGCTGTTTAAACAATGCAGTTAAATAACCAGAGTCTACACCACCAGACAAAAATGAGCCAATTTCGTCTGCTTCACCTTTCATACTAACTTGTCTGGCAACAGAGTCGCAAACGGCTTTATCAATATTCTCCACTGCATCTTCCAAGCTTATGTCTATAGGAGTAAATAAATGGCTGTTATAGCGGCAAATTTGTATGGCATTATCTTCCCAAGTCAAATAATGCCCCGGCTGTAGCTTGTGTACGCCTTTAAAAAATGTTTCGTTCAACACAGAATATTGAAACGACATATATTGCCCAAGTGCTTCAGTGTTTATAGAGGGTTCAAAATTTGGATGCTTGAAAAACGATTTGATTTCTGACCCAAAAATCAATTCATTTTCCGCTGACGAGTAATAAAAAGGCTTTACTCCAAAAATATCACGTGCACAAAAAAGTTTGTTGGCGGTAAGGTCATATATTACAAAGGCAAATACACCACGCAAATGAGTTAGCATTCCTGCGCCATATTCTTTGTACGTGCGCAACAATACTTCTTGCCATGAATCGGCTGAAACAGAGTGGCCTTTTTTCTCTAACATCGTACACAATTCTGTAATGTTATAAACTTCACCGTTGAATGCCAGTGAAAACTCATTATTTGCATAGGGCTCTTCATCGCGCCCGCAAAAACCCAGTGCAATATGTTCGTTTGCATATGTCTTAGAAAAATTTTGCCCACGGTGGGCGATTGTGTCCAGCATTGCTTCTATTATAGGTATAGCATTATCATGGCTAATTCCGGTAAAACCACAAAATCCACTCAAAAATATCGCTCCTTTGTCTACACATTACAACTCTACCATAATCTTAAACATTAGACAAATTCTAAGACTGGTTCTAAGAAATATTTTGTATTGCCTATTTCCTTTTTTTACAGTTGTGATAGAATAAATTATTGCCACACTAAGTAATGGACAAACAGCATCTCTATGCGCAAAAGTATAAATACAAACTCGGAGGTTTTAATGCCTGCACCACAAAATATTACTAAAGGCATGATTTTGAGCATAAGTTCAAATCAAGACGTATACGAACGCGGTGAACGTTATTATCGTGACGGAAAACTACTTTCATATAATGCAGTAGAAGAAACGGACGACGAAACAATTATACGAGCCACAATAGAAGGAAACTATAAAAACTACGAAGTAACGCTAAAGCTAGATGCAAAAGATGCCCTTGTAAACTATGAATGTTCTTGCGAAAGTCATAGCATTTGGCGAGGTGCCTGTAAGCATGTTGTTGCAGTGTTGTTTGCCAATGCAGAAGGTCATACACGCATGTTTTCTGCAGGGAAAATGCGCCAACATGCACATGCTCTGGCAAACAGGCTGGAAGAAATTATTTTTGATAGTATAGACGAAGCCATGGCAGTACCAACTCAGTTGACCGGTGCTTCCAGTGTACGGTTAGTACCAACGGTACATTGCACAAGCAGAGGCATTTATTTAACATTTTCTATCGGGCGTAGCCGTATGTACATTATCAAAAGTATCTCTGGATTTGTTAATAGCTGCAAAAATGGCGAGAAAGTAACTTATGGTCAAAGCCTAACTATTGCTCATAAACCTGATGCATTCGATGAAGTTTCTCAAAAGCTATTAGGCTTTCTTATACGAGAAGATGATATGTATTCTGAAATTGGTAGGCGCTTAAGTCGGCAATTTCAGCTAACTGCTCCTTCCCTTACTGCAAGCCGGGAATTGTACTTAACCCAACGCAACATAGATGAATTTTTTGCCATGTTTACAGGCCAAGCATTAGAATGTGTTTCTGATTTTGGTGAAACAATTAATCTTTACGATTCAATGCCTCCTTTTAAATTAAATGTAAGACACTTAGCTTCTGGAACAGTAATACAATCAGAACCATTTGCGCATCAAATTACTTATGGCAGAGATAGCTGCTACATTTTATCTGGGGTTGGGTTATATCGTTTATCAAAAGCAGACGGACGGGTTTTAGGCTTTTTGCTAAAGGCGTTAGACGATACCCCTGGCAGAGAAATTCTTATGGCGGGAGATGACCTGCAAAAATTTTTGACCATTATTTTGCCCCAACTCAAACGAATGGGGATTATAGACACAGTAGATGGCAACGCACCTGCCCAAAACGTTTCACCTCTTATAATAAAAATTTATTTTGACAGCGATAAAAAAGATATTGTTGGACGTGTAGAATTCCATTACGGTATTACGGTAATAGGTGCATTCGATACACCCTGCACCTCTGACACAAACCGTGATATTGTGACAGAATACACTTTGCGCCGTCAGTTAATGTCGCTTGGTTTTTACGAAGATACAAAAAAAGGCGTATATAGGCTAACCGGCGACGATCTGCTGCATTCCTTCTTGCATGTCTCAAGAGATACCGGGCTATCTGGAATTGAGAGCTTGCGCAAAAACGTTTCTGAAGTTTTTGTAAGCGAAGATTTGCAAAAGAAAACAATAAAAGCTCAATCCCCAAAAATTGGTTTGAGCTTATCCGGCAATTTGCTAAATGTCTCTCTAGAAGATGCTGGGTATGACATTAGTGAACTTTTAGAAGCGCTGGAGGCTTATCGTACACGTAAAAAATTCTACCGGTTAAAAGACGGGCGTTTTCTTTCTATGGAAGATGAATCTGTTACCGCAGCCGCCGGGTTGCTGGACGCTTTGGATGTTACTCGCAAGGAGGTTAAGGGCGCATCTCTTACCGTTCCGGCATACAGGGCGTTGTATGTAGACGAATTAACCAACTCACTAGACGGTAGTTACGCTCTAAAACGAGACAAAGGTTTCGAGGAACTTTTATCGCATTTTAAGCAAGCTGATGCACTAAACTTTAAGCTACCAAGAGGTTTATCCTCCATCCTGCGGGAATATCAGAAAATTGGCTTTCAATGGCTCAAAACACTGGCACATTACGGGTTTGGTGGCATTCTTGCAGATGATATGGGATTGGGGAAAACGCTGCAAATAATTTCTGTGCTGGAAAGCGGCCGCAAAAGTGGTTTGCCGTCGGTAGTTGTTTGTCCTACATCGCTACTATATAACTGGGAAAATGAAATTATCCGCTTTGCGCCAAAAATAAAAACCCAGATAGTTTCCGGCATTGCGGAAAAGCGCAGGGAGCTGCTTAAAGCTTCTAATATAGACGTTTTTATAACAACATACGATATGCTAAAACGCGACGTGGAGCATTACAAAAAATTTGAATTTGACTATATAATTGCCGACGAAGCACAAAACATAAAAAACCCAACCACGCAGGCCGCAAAAAGCCTTAAAGCACTAAAAGGTCGGGTACATTTTGCACTAACAGGCACTCCGATAGAAAATACACTTACAGAGCTGTGGTCTATTTTCGACTTTATTATGCCAGGCTATTTATACTCTGCCGGCAAGTTTAGCAAGCTTTATGAAGTTCCGATTATAAAGTACAACGATGCTACCGCTGCCGCAAAACTACAAAAGCAAATTTCCCCATTTGTATTGCGCAGAGTAAAAGAAAGTGTTTTGAAAGAATTACCGGAAAAAACCGAAAGAATTTTACAGGCAGAATTTTTGCCAGAGCAGAGAAAAATATATCAAGCAACTCTGCTTGAAACAATTGGTGCATTTGACGATATTGTTGCCAAAAATGCCTTTGCAGACAACCGTATGCGCATTCTGGCTCAGCTTACACGCTTGCGCCAAATTTGTTGCCATCCTGCACTATATTTGGAAAACTACAGCGGAGGCAGCGGCAAGCTAGATTTGGCGATTGAAACTATTCAACTGGCGTTAGAGTCTGGGCATAGGGTGCTATTGTTTTCGCAATTTACAAGTATGCTTGAGCTTATAAAGCAGACGATCGATAAGTCTGAGCTTGTTATCCCATGTGGTAAAAAAGTGCAGTATTTTTACTTGGACGGCGCAGTCAAGTCAAAAGACCGGATGGAAATGACGGAGCGTTTTAACTACGGCGAACGGGAGTTGTTTCTAATATCCCTAAAAGCTGGCGGGGCGGGCCTAAACCTTACAGGTGCAGACGTGGTTATACATTACGACCCTTGGTGGAACCCCTCTGTTATGGATCAAGCTTCCGACCGTGCACACCGTTATGGTCAAAAAAAGGCAGTGCAGGTGTTTAATATCGTAGCAAAAGATTCGATTGAAGAAAAAATCATAAGTCTTCAGGACAAAAAGCGTGGGCTTATAGATTCAGTCATTACAGAGGGCGGCAGTTTTATTAATTTGTTGTCGGAAGAGGAAGTTCGTAAACTACTATAATGGGAGCGGTGGAGCGTGAAAAAAGCGAACTTAGCTTTTCCATTAGAATATTTCTGCCTCCGCAAGGGGGGCTTTACCTAAGCATTGTGAGCTAAGCGAGTGCTTCCCGTGCCCGACTAAAAGGAATGGAGCAAAATATGAAAATTACAAAAGTTGTCGGACGCAATGTTCGAATTCCATTGGTATACCCGGCCAAATGGTCTGGCGGGATACGCCGCGCAGCACCGGCTTATATCTTAGAAATTCACACAGATGAAGGCATTGTGGGGCTAGGCGAATGTGTTGGCCCAACAATTCCCACTCTAGCAACTGTTATTAACGAAGAATTCAGCCAATTTTTAGTTGGTCAAGATCCGTTGAAAATTGAATTGCTCACCAGACGGTTAGAGGAGTTTGCTCGAAACTGGCTAAAAGTTGGCTACCACGCCATTTCGGGTATAGAAATGGCATTGTTAGACATTAAGGGCAAATGGTTAAACACTCCCGTGTATCAGCTATTGGGCGGCCAGTGCAAAAAAGAGATAGGCTATGCCGGGTATCTTTTTATTGATGAACCAGAAGTTAATGCAAAACGAGCTTTAGAGTACAAAAAACAAGGCTACAAAGAGATTAAAATAAAAGTAGGCAGAGATTTAAACACCGATGTGGACACATTGGCCGCTATACGTGATGCAATTGGCTACAATATTAAAATCCGAATTGATGCAAACATGCATTGGAGCTTGCCAACTGCAATCAAGTGGATAAAGACGCTTCAAAAATATGAAATTCAATATGTAGAGCAGCCGCTCCCAGACTACGACCTAGACGGCCTTGCCGCCTTGCGCAGGGCAGTAGAAGTACCAATTGCCACGGACGAAAGCTGCAGCTCCATAGAGCGGGTTCTGGAAATGATAAAGCGTGATTCTTGTGACGTTTTTGTCGTATATGTATCCGAGGCAGGCGGGCTTACCCGTGCCCGTACAATAGCTTCAATTGCAGATGCATGTGGCAAATGGTGCGTAATGGGTACATGGGCAGAGACTGGTGTTGCTACAATTGCAGGGGCGCACGTAATTGCCTCTACAACAAATTTTGCATTCTGTAACGATTCTCACTACATGCTACAATCTGACGATATTATTACGAAGCCATTACAAATTGTAAACGGTGCAATTGCTGTTCCGCAAGGTGCAGGGCTTGGGGTAGAGTTGGATATGCAAAAACTAGACGAATTTGAAAAGTGTGATGTACGAGAGTCTGTGTTTTTTGATGATATAGACGACGAGGAAATGCCTAGAATTGGGCAGATAATCTAAATAAGAGTTTATCTGTGAGCAATATTAAAAGACGTAGCCTAGACAGAGGTAACGCCGACAGATAGTAAGACAGTTTTTTTGCATATGCAATCTCAAAAAATTTATTCCGTCGATGGATAAGTTTTTTGAGATTGCATTTTCATATTAAGAAAATGGCCCGTCGCTTTTTTACCATACGGTAGCAGCAAAATTGCAGAGCAACTTCTTAGCATATAAAAAAACACCACAATCAACATGAAAATTGCGATGGTTTTAGTCATTTTTTATGTAAAATTTTGTTTTACCCCTGTTACCACAATTCAAACTCGTGTCAAAAGATGCAAGGTTATTGTACTATAAATTGTGAATACTTACAATACCTGCTACAAGGTAAAAATATTACAATAAAAACTCCCCCTCCCCCTACTAAATTGTACAAATTTTTGTTGCATACACAATATTCTTATGCTATTGTTTGAGCATATCCAGTATAAATTAATAAATTCAGGAGGTAATTTTGATGAAAACAGTAAAAACTCTAGTACCCGAAGGAGCCATGGGTTGGTCTGTTATAGGCGAAGAAGAAATTACAGCAGTTACCAACTTGTTGCGCCAACCAGAAAACCTGTTTCGTGTCCGTGGGGACGGCAATCCAAGCGAGTGCGAAAAATTAGAACAAGCAATACGTGATAAAACCGGCGCAACACATTCTCTATTTGTAGCATCCGGTACAGGAGCTCTTTCATGTTGCTTAACAGGTTTTGAAATAGGCCCAGGCGACGAAGTTATTGTACCCGCCTATACATTTATAGCCACTGCAGCTGCTGTTGTAGATGTGGGTGCAGTGCCAGTTATTGCAGAGATAGACGATTCTCTTGGAATAGACCCCAAAGATTTGGAAAAAAAGATTACCCCATACACAAAAGCAGTAATAGTAGTTAACATGGTAGGCGTACCCGCCCGGTTAGACGCAATAAGAGCCATTTGCAAAAAGCATAATTTAGTACTAATCGAAGACAATTGCCAAGCAATTGGTGCCAAATATAAAGGAAAATACTGCGGCGTAGAATCTGACGCATTCGCATGGAGTACCAACTTTTTTAAAGTAATAACCTGCGGCGAAGGCGGCGTGTTTATGACATGTAACCCAAAAGCTTTCCAACGCGGGGTATATTTGTCCGATAACGGCCTAAATGACGTTGGACAAGGTCACCCGCAAAGCAGTACAATCAAGCCTTTCTCTCGCTCCGGCATAAGGGGCAATAACATAGCCGCTGCGGTGCTTAACGTACAGCTAAGTAAAATGGATGGAATGTTAAGTCATACACGTGCACTAAAAAAACGCCTGTTCTCACAACTGAATACTCCTATAAATTACAAGCCGCAGCATGTAGATGACCCGGACGGAGATTGTGGTTTTTGTGTAAACCTTATAATGAATGACGTAAACAAAGTAGAAGATATTTTGCGCCTAGCCGAAAATGAAGGCCTGCCGCTAACAAAACTATATGAAGCAAAATTATACGAAGGTGGTGACCTGCACATTTACTCTAACTGGACGCCTATCCTTGAAAAAAGAGGGGCTACCGCCGCCGGCTACCCTTGGAAAGACCCTGCCTACAAAGGTAGTGTAGAATACTCTACAGACATGTGCCCAAACTCCCTAGACATTTTAGGCCGCACAGTACGCCTTTTATTCAACATAAATATGTCTGAAGTAAATATCGACGAATTTGCCGCTGCATTAAATAAAATTGATAAGGAGCTGTAGGCCATGGCTTTATCTATTGGCATTGCACGTGAAAATATTACACCAGAAGTTGGCGGTTTACTTTTTGGTTACAATAACCACACGAAAAGTACTTCCATCCATGACGATCTTACAGTAACTGCTCTTTATTTAGAATCCGAAAACACATCAGCATTTTTATTAAGCGCTACAGTCTGCCTTATCCACGATAGCTTGGTTAAAGAAATCCGTGAAAAGATAGAGCAAGTTACGGGTGTTAAATCTGCGCATATAATAGTCAGCGCTACACACACCCATTCCGGGCCGCCAACTACTGCGTTTTCACGTTTCGATTCCTTCGGCTCTATCGATTGGGATTATTGCAACAAAATTTTCATCCCAAAATGTGTGAATGCTGCCAAGGCTGCCGCAAGCAATTTAAAGCAGGTTAAGGTTGGCGTAGGTACAACATATTCCCAAACCGGCATTAACAGAAGGCAATTGCATAAAGACAACACTGTATCTCTAGGCCAAAACCCATGGGATCATTACGACCCTGCCATGACCGTAATTTCCTTTGTGGGGGCAGACGATGGTAAGCCTATCGCCAATATTGTTCATATAGGTGCACACTGCACTGCTTCTGGCAACAATTATGAAATTACCCGGGACTGGGCA
>Ga0123355_10017035_pt1 | contig 11471 bp, 8 predicted proteins | sample TergutEmb28metaG_3_FD_89872 | JGI IMG/M metagenome (GOLD analysis project Ga0123355, IMG submission 89872) | Embiratermes neotenicus P1 segment gut microbial communities from Petit-Saut dam, French Guiana - Emb289 P1 | ecosystem: Host-associated > Arthropoda: Insects > Digestive system > Gut ...
GCGGACGCTTGTGAGTGCGGTAATGAACCTTCGGGTTCCGTGAAATGCGGGGAATTTCTTGACTAGCTGCAGACCAGTTAGCTTCTCAAGAAGGACTCTGCACCATGGAGTAAGTAAGTAACTGTGTTTTGTTGGCAGCCGAGTTCGCACTGACAGAAATGATTTTAGTGAAACCGCACACAATGGGCATTTTGTGATCTGTCAAGAAGGGAGAAACCGAGGTGGGGGAGTTGTGTTAATGAAATTCTGCTGTTTGTCACAGGGGTTGCCAGAGTTTTAGTGACAGGACGTAAATAAATAATGATATGCGCTGAATGTTGCTACATATCAATAAACTGCAGATGAAAAACAGTGAAAACCAGTATTTAATTTAGGACGTTAAATTGCCAAACACCCTCAGATTTTATGTTTATTGGACCGTGCATCATTGTGATAGTTGAAGAATAAGAGACCAACTTGATGTCACAATTTATTAAGTTTTATTTCACTTCTATGCTCAACATGTTTCGGACATTAATACGTCCATCATCAGGAACCTGCGACTTTTTTATTGTATCGCCACATTGGTTGTGTGTTCTTCTTTCGATGTGTGTTGGAGATTCGGTGTGGCTGGTTGGGGTGGTATCCGTGTGGCAGGCTGAAGCACAGGATACCACCCTAACCAACCTATAGGTGTGATGATACCAGAGGCTGTGTAATGCAATTTTGACTGCATGATGATGAACACATGTGCTCGAAACATGTAGAGGCATGAAATAAACTTATTGTGAAACAAAAATTTTGTACATCAAGTTGGTTGATTACTGAGTTAAATATACTGAGATGCACTGTCAACAAAACGTTAAAAAATTTATAGAGTTATTCTAGTTTTAAATTAATGAAATGAAATGCAATAATGTGTCTTCACATAGGCAGCTGTTCTATTATGTGTCGTAGTGTTGATCTTTAATTGATAATGCGTGGTTATACTGTGATAAATATTTCACTTTTTGCACCAATCCCGTACGGTTATAATACGACTGAACACCTATGGATATAGGCCACCTTATGTATTATGAAATGGCCTTGTAGCGGCCATGAGGCAGACAGGTCAAATGAAAGCGGGAAAACTTAAGGGTTTCATTCGATTTGTCAATGAGGTTCAGCTCAAAAAATCTTACTGTCATCAGATCAAGTGGGATTTTAGCACAAGGTAATGTTAAAAATGTCTTTTCGCTTGACGAAAGAGTAAACATGTGAAAGTAGCAGTGTGGTATCTCCTGTTGGATATTTTGGTTAAGTCATTATAGTGACTGTTAGAGGCTGGATGACTGAGGCAGCTGTTCAGTTTCCGAGAAGGGCAAAAGAATTTCAGGTTCTGGGGGCTGCTGTGTCATTCACCGGGTACCAGGGGTTGGTTTCTCAGAGGTAAAGTGACCAGGGCACGAAGTTACCCGCTCACGTCCAATGCCGAGGCTAAGAATGCTCTAGCTCTGTTCTTCTGTGTGTTTTGGGAACTGCCTTCTTCTGGGCTGTTACGCAACGAGTAGTGGTAATTCCTTACTGACGTTTCGGGACAACCTATCTGTCCCCATCTTCAAGGGACGAGAATCTAATAAGAGTTGGATTCATGACTCTTGAATATGGGACCGATAGGTTGTCCCGAAACGTCGGTAACGGATTACCACTACTCGCTGTGTGATAGTCCAGAGGAGCGCAGTTCTCTTTACTTCGCTGCGGAAGCTTATGCCTTCATAACGTGCCAAGTTACAAGTTAACCTGTACCTCCGATCAATATAAAATCATCATTATGCATTCCGGGGCGTCAAGCTGGATCAGCTGTCGACGGTTTTCCTGTTACAGCTACCCAGCAACCCTGAACAACAGCTCAATGATCAGGCCAGTTTAGTAGGTGTTGGGAGAACCCTTACTGCACCAGTACTGCTTGCAATGCTCATGACCGTATTAAACTAACTGCTTTTCCTCTTGTGTGGGTATGTGTTATTTTTGTAGCGAACTGTGACGTCATTGATGAAGGTACGTTTATTACTAGGAAATGAATCTCCCTTTGAAGTCTCAATATTTGAATTTTGCGGTAGGCCATGAATCCTTTCACAGAAACAGACGGACAAAAGAACAGCAAGAAAACACCTGTGACCACGTGAACTTCTTGCTCCACATATTTTGTCGCAAACTAATATCTAAAACAGGCTACCTCTGGGTGTCAGGAGGGTTGGAAATCCGAACACCCAACATTTAAAAATGGGATTCGGAATTTGTGTTCCATGTTCGTGCATTAAAGAATATTATTTATTATTAATATTGTTAGTGTAATTAATTGTTTAGTGCACGGACATGAAACACGTAGAGATCATTGACGCCAAACAGACAAAATCAGTTTATTTGTAAAAGACTACAAGAGAAAAATAGCAATATGTGATTGAACATGTTTATAAATTTGCATTTGTTGGCTTATCATACAAGCGTAAGAGATGTGAAGTTGCCACGGAGTACAATGTTAAGGCGGTACTTACATAGTTCTTGTACCTGGACTCTTCAGTACTTAATTTATGGATACCAACGTTTCTGAGCCCCGAGGACACAACACTAAGCCATCTGATAAACCTGAGAGGTTCTCCCAGTATACTTAACTTTCTGAAATCCGTCTTGTGTTCTTTTTTCCGAACAGACGCTTTCAAACGTTACAGACTAAAATCCTGTGTATAAATGTTTGGCGTTCTATCCTAGCGAGTGTTCAGTTGATTGTAGTCTGCAGGTTATCACATCGTATCAGAATCGAATGTTACGATCTCTATCAGCCACGAAGATGTGGAAATTTACGACATAATTCCGTTCAAGTACACAATATTTCCTTTCAGGCACTTGCAACTTATTACTTATCACAATTACACAAAGTAAATACAAATTCTAATTGTTGTGATCAGCATTTTTCGACTCCATACTCGTAATTTATCATGAACCTTGTTTCTAATTGTTATTGTAGATCCCAGATACGTACAGGGTTAACAGTCGTGTTAATTTGTCTGCTATATGCTTAGGTACAGAGAAGTTAAATGTATATTAATACTTACATTCTTACAAATATCTTATAACATTAGCTAACAATACAGATCTAAGTGATTTAATTGTGTTATGCAGTTTGCTGTTATATTTGAAAGTGCTTGCTTGCAGACTTACTACTAGTTAAAATCAAATACGGTATAAATCCCTGATTACGTTAGGGTACACCTTCTAATGCATAGTAAAATTTCATAAAGTATTTGAAATTCATAGGGCCGTGCATCGTAATATATTTCTATAGTACAACCAACTAGATGCACCAATGTATCAAATTTATTTTATTTTGGAATGACACTCTACATGTTTCGGACGGTCTTTCCGTCCATCTTCAGGAGTTCACGACTGTACATACAGCAACAGGCATATGCCTGTTGCAGTATGTACAGTCTTGAACTCCTGAAGATGGACGGAAAGACCGTCCGAAACATGTAGAGTGTCATTCCAAAATAAAATAAATTTGATACATTGATGCATCTAGTTGGTTATACTATAGAAATATTTCACGAAGTACTTAGCAGTTTAAAGTAATATTTCCATGTTAAATTCCCTGCAAATTGTTCGAATGGTTGTGGCAAATACAGTAAGCGACCGAGCGGTTGGATGAAAGTGACTTACGGACTGTGCTTTCTTGTCGTTGAGTGACAATAAAGGACCACATACAGCGATTAAATTTATTGTATGTAACGAATGTTGGATATAAACAAAATAAAGAAAGAATTATGCCTCGGAACTTTCTTTGCGTTGTACTACGGCAGCTGCTTTGAGTAGCTGTAACAACGTAACGGTTCGGTTCATTCATCGAGTTAATTGGCCATTATCCGTTACTTACTTACGTACTCCATGGAGCAGAGTCCTTCTTGAAAAGCTAACCGGTTTGCAGCTAGTCAAGAAATTCCCCGCATTTTATGGAACCCGAAGGCTCATTACCACATTCACATATGCCCGCCACCTGTCCCTATCCTGAGCCAGCCCAATCCAGTCCATACTCCCACATCCCACTTCCTGAAGATCCATCATAATATTATCCTCCCATCTGCGCCAGGTTCTCCCCACTTGTCCCTTTCCCTCAGGTTTCCTCACGCCTGTACACGCCTGTCCCCTCCCCCCTAAGCACCCCGTCCCCCCCCCCCCCCCCCCCCCGTTTTTTCGCGGCATGGATCATTTTTCCCCCCCCCCCCCCCCCCCCGGTAAAGAGAATTTATTTTCTGAATCTATGCCGCGACGCTTGGCTCGAGGTAGCATAGGAACAAATCACACAGACATGAGGGAACTTACTTCTGGCGGGTCCGAACATCGAGCTGTGAGTCACCCTGTAGGTGCGTTCGTAGCCCAGCTGGCGACAGACGACAGTGGCCTCCCTCATGTCCCACTCGTCGTCACATACACTTCCCCACTTGTCCATGTGATAGATCTCCACATTTCCTGCAAATAAACTCTCTGTATCAGCTGACAATTGCTTTGTGTGATACGGCTTCATTCTATTAGTACATTGGTCCCTAACAACGGAAGCAGTGACTGCGGGGAAGATCAGTTGAAAGCGCATCGAATAATACCGACAGATATGCACTCATATGTTACTAAGTCATCACTTTATTAACACTACACGTCACTCCACCACGTTTCACCGCTTAAAGGGCCTATCTTCAGGAAGTATATTTGATACCAATGAGTTTTATATACATGAGTCCGTGCATCGTGAATCGAATTTAACAATTTTCCAACTAGATGCGACTTATTCAGTTTATTACTTTACAGTAGGCAGCTCTACATGTTCCGGGTGTAGACACCCATCATCAGGAGCTCGTACAACTGTAATTACAGCTTCTGGTATTGATTAACCGGATCTGCTGCCATCCGCTCTCGTTGTTGAATTGGAACTCAACAACGAAAGTGGATGGTATCAAATGTATCAGATATACTTTCCTGAAGATGACCCTATAAGAGTTGCAATATGCTGGAGTGACGTGTGGAGTTAATAAAGTGGTGACTTAGTAATATCCTATATGAGTGCATTTGTCTTTATTTATTCGATACAGTGATATTAGTACATGGATATGAAAAAGATTCAGCTGGAAGCAGTAAATATGCAATGTAAAAGCACAATAGATTCAACACTGAAACTAACGATATAAGCACCATGAATAGTAACAACAGAATAGCTGCAACACTGTATTCCCTAGGGACATAGTTTGTCTCAGGAATATAACTATAAATGCCCTGCATAAAGGAGATGATTATGATAATGATGATGGTGATAATAATAATAATAATAAGAAGAAGAAATATGAAAAATAATATGGGAAAAATATTATTTAAAATTACAGCTATTTAATAAATCGCATTTATTGTATAAAAAATTAAGCGAAAATAACTAATCTCACATTTACATGTATCCTTTTGGTGCATAAATTCTTCCTATTTGTGGTTTCATGTTGGATGAAGAATTCTCGTATGTGACGCTGTATTTAGTCTGTGTCTGTGTTTTAGCTTTGCTCCTCCTAATTATAGAATCCAATTTCACACAAACATCTGCTTGCCAAGAGTATCAGCTGACGAATTGCAGGTCTTGATGAAACTGAATGCGCTCGGCTAGATGTAATTAGAAAAATTTCTTTAACGTTCTCCACTAATTTCTACGTCTGACGGGGAAAGGTGATACGCAGTCTATCTCAGGAAACCTTACGGGCTCCCCTTTACCCTGAATGGGTTTTGAATCCGGTTATTATTAGCAACTGTGTTTGGAAAACCCCAACACGCAGAACGTTTCATTTTCGTCGTTATGTTTATACAAGTTTTTAAATACTTCCTTCGTAATTCAGTGGTCGAGGCACTTCAGACTAAGAATTCAGACTGTCACGGAATATCTGCGCTGATATTCCAAACGCCAAGTAGAATAGTCGGAGCTCAAAATGGCAGGCATAGTCCAATCGAATTATTATGTTTAATCAATTCGCCTCAGCTCCACGAGCTTAAGATCACATATGTTTCTCGGCGTCAGGACTCCGCGCAGTTCTGCAGGTAACTGTCGACGTTTCGGAGCGACTTATTTCCTTCTTTCCCAGAGTAGCGTATTCTGCGCCAAGCTTTCGCATGCAGTTACCTACGTTTCGCACAAACTTATTGCTTTCGTCTTCGAGGAAGAATTTGAAGGCAACAGATTCATCTTAATTGTTCGTACCCACTTACCAGTGTGCACACTGTCATAACCCAGAAGTTCACAATATGAAAAAGCAACTTTGTTAGAATTATTAACTATATTTTTACCTCCAGAAGTTGAGAATTTGAAATTAGACGGACAATTGTGAAGGATTTTAAATAATGAAGGTTTTGTAAGGCAATAATTGTAGTCTGTTTGAGCCTAGTGTGACAACATTCGCTGAAGGGACTGAGAAAAACCGGGATAAAATAGCAGGTAGCCAACACGACAGTTGAACTGCATGCTTTCTGTGTACATGTCTAGTCTTATTTACCGCTGCAGTAACCTTCCCGACGTGTTTTTTTTATTACGAAGCTTGCTCATACTTTAATATGATCAGCCGTCGAGTAGGGGGAGGGGGGAGGATTGGTCTCTTGACCCAATATACTGTGGGAAATTGCCAGCATGTCAGACAGAGGGCGAAGCTTGTGGGCGAGGTGTGGGGCAACCGCCGTTAAAATGTTGCACATGGGGAAATGTGTTCCATAAACTTTCTGAATTATAACCTCAAATAAAATGTTCATATCACACAATATGAAATAGGAAATTATTAGGCATTCGAAGCTAAATATTGAACTCTTATTTGAAGAAAAACTACTTAATTCCGTCTGTCCATCTGAGATATAACATTAAGGACCAAATTCCTAAATTGTTTGTCGGATTTTCATGAAATTCGCCATAGAATTTATTTTCGAGAACTTGTCGATCTAACACCAGTTCCGTGAAAATCGGCTCCATGACAGTTAGGGGCCTAAACAAATATCAGCTCGTACTTTCCACAGCTATGGACCGATTTCTGTAACATTTGGAGTAAGAGGTTTTTATGTAATGGTCTTGATTGCTTGTGCATTTCATTAAAATCGGTGAAGTGAAAACTATACTTTGCCTAAATATTTTATTTGATAAATATTACCCATGCAGGCCAAAACCCACCAAGGGTTGTAGCGCCAATTGAAGAAGAAGAAATATTACCCATGTGTGTGTTTTTTTTTTTTTAGTTTTTCGTCCAAAATATGTAACAATTTATTTTTTTTTAATATTATTGTGAATCTAATGTCAGTTGTGTACATTTGTTGGTTAAATGGTAGAAATTGCGCTTTTTCTTGTGCCAAAAAACCGTATGTCACTTTCAATGTTAAGGACGTCTTGCTAAGGCGTATGTAAAACATCATGGAATTTACTATCCGCAGTCTGATGGGGCTGGAAATTAACCAAGCTAAAACTAAGTACATGATTTGTGGCACCAAGAAGAAACACGTTGAGAATGTTTTTAAGGTGAAACATGTGACCTTTGAGAGAGTCAACAGTTTTGTGTATTTGGGAACATTAATTGCAGCTGATAATAATACCTCTGCCGAAATTAACAATAGAATTATGTTAGCCAATAGAAGTTACTTTGGGTTGGTGAATATATTTAAGGCCAAAAACATAAGTAGAAAGTATAAAGTGATTCTATATAAGACATTTATAAAACCAGTCCTGATGTATGGGGCGGCAGCCTGGGTTCTGAGTAAGGCAGATGAGTTACGTCTTGGAGTCTTTGAGAGAAAAGTACTAAGAAAAATGTATGGACCTATCTATGAAGGGGTAACATGGAGATCAAGATATAATGAAGAACTGTATCGTCTGAATGATGAGACTGATTTGGTAACAACAATTAGGATAACCAGGCTTAGATGGGCAGGACATATAGTACGAATGAAAGAATCTGCCATGTAAGAAAATCACCTTGGACAAGCCGGAGGGCAGAAGGCGAGTGGGAAGGCCAAACCTCAGATGGATGGACGTAGTGATGAGGGATGCAGAGAGGCTGGGAGTTAGAAATTGGAGGATCAAGACTAAGGACAGAGATGGTTGGAGGTGACTTCTACAGTCGGCCAAGACCCTACATGGGTTGTAGCGCCTGGGAGTGAGTGGAGTCTTCTTTGTTTAGAATCAAATTTCAGTCACCAATCTGGACCTACAGGCATACACACTTCATTTGGATTTTGTTTATTCCTGTGGCGCTGCGGCCCAACGTGTGCCATGGCGTCCTCATTCTTAAGATTTCTAGATCACACACAATGATGCACCACAGTCGGTAGGACTCCTCTTGACAAGGGATCGACCCGTCGCTCAGACCTCTACCTGACAACACACAACACTCACAACAGACAGACATCAGTGCCCCCGAGGGATTCGAACTCTCTGTCTCAGTATTCGAGCGGCCGCAGACCCACGCCTTATACCGCGGGGCCACTGGGACCGGCAATTCATTTGGCATGAAATTCAGTAAATATAAAAGGATGTAATTATATTGTAACAAGTGACTGTACGTACACGAGGGCGGCTGTCGGCTTCTAGCGAATAGTGAAAGGTGGCTTCTTGATATTTCGGTGTTCATACTGAAGGGACTGGGGATATTTTCAGAAAGTTCTATCGGTGACTTTCCTGACTGTACTGTCCCAGCACCCCACCTCATACCCTATAGCATGTGGGAGAGTCAAGTGCACTGTATCATCGCAGCACACTCTCTTTGCAGGCGGAACTCCAAGCGTGGCAACTAAACACATGGCTTCATTACGTCACTTCTGAATGTCAAGGGTAATTGTAACTCACTTTGCTGGAAATATGCTGTCCTTCACTGCAGGTACAGCTACAATGAAGTCATTTGCTGTTCACAGTTTGGGAGATATTTAGGGAGAACACACACTAAGAATGATCAGTCACTACTCTTTTGCAGGTCATAAGATTAAACGACAGTTTAATTCTAAGTTACACGTAAGTAATTTATGGCACAGAATTAGCATTATTTTAAAAATGTATTCCCCTGGAACGTTGACGAATATTCCCACGGCGGTTTTACGTTTAAAAATTCCGTCGCAGTAGAGAATGGGTTCTAGTTTTCGCAGCCATTCGCGAACAAACGTTTCCAATTCCAATGAAAAAATCAAATACAGAATCACTGCCTCTATTCGTGCTGCGTATACATCTGTTATTGACGTGCTCGGACGACCAGTCCGATCATCGTCACAGACGTGCGTTGCACCGTCTTCTGACAAGCTGCACTCTTATTGTGCTACCACCGTACATGTCTTTCAGATGGCAGTGAATTTAGATGGTGGATAAATAGGCGTATTTCTTCTGCAAGAATTTTATCACACTACTGACTTCTTCAGGACTCATAGTTTCCTACATCTTTCCCGCTGCACACCAACTTACAGCGTGCATAGCATTATGACGTTCACCCGACCGTGCATCGTGATAAATTCTTATGATAAAACCAGCTAGATGCACTAATTTCTCAAATTTATTTTTGGAATAAAACTACATGTTTCGGACAGTTCCTCTGTCCAGAATCACGAGTTTTTCACTGTACACACAGCAAACCTGTATGACATACACCATTGCTGTGTGTACAGTGAAAAACTCGTGATGGTGGACAGAGGAACTGTCCGAAACACGTAGAGTTTTATTCCAAAAATAAAGTTGAGAAATTCGTGTATCTAGTTGGTTTTATTGTAAGAAGCCATGGATAGCGTCTATTTGACTGGCTCTTCCGTAGTCTGTTTCATGGTGCCCGTACCACAGGGCTAACTCCTACGGAAAAACGGAGTAAATTGCTTCTTCATACAAAAGTTACAGCCTAGGGACCATCTATTTGCTGAGTATTTTCGCAGATACGAACTTGCTGACATTTGTACGTACTGGAGTACGCTGATCTGGAATCACGTAGTGTGGAGCCATGGTGCTTGTGCAGTATCCTCCGACGGATAGCTCAGTCGGTAAATATGCACGCAAAATTAAATACAGTATTTCTAAGGCACAAGCAGCATTCACCAAGGAGGAGAATTTTGTCACCAGCAAGTTGGACTTAAATTTAAGGAGGAAACTGGTGAAGTGTTGATATTTTAAACCCAGCTATTACCCGCCACGAATGTGTAGGCGGGGGTACATGTATAGGTCTACTTTTTCTTTAACATCGGCGCTACATGGGGGGATGGTTAACGCCACGCCTCGGCCCCTTTGCTCCTGGGAATGACCCGGTACCCATTGTGTAGGAAACTGGATGAGCTCAGAGCCGGTCTGGGCGGGTTCGGAAAAACTTTCCCCTACTGGGATGTGATCCCCGGCCCATACAACTCGTAGTGAGATGCAGAAATATCTGTAAAATTTTGAAATGTGATGCTGGAGAAGGATGAAGACGATCGGTTGGACCGATCGGGTGAGAAATTAAGAAGTACGACGTAGAGTCAAAGAGGAGAGGGATATCCTAATACTAGAAATAGAAGGAATGCTAACTGGATTGTTACAGTTTGCGTCGGAACTGCCTTAAAAACGTGTTGTGGAAGGAAAGATAGAAGGGAGGATAGATATGAGGGGAAGACGATGAAGAAGTCATAAGCAGCTACTGGATGGCCTTAAGGAAACGATAGGATACTGAAAATTGAAGGCGGAAACATTATGCATTGTTCCAGGCTTCAGCCACAAAGTGCATAAGAACTGCGCTCTTATGCACTATTACGCAGCGAGTAGTGGTAGTTCCTTACCGACGTTTCGGGACAAACAGGAAACATTAGGTCGTACTGTGTGGAGAACTCGCTTTGGAAGAGGCTATGAATCTGTCATAAGGTAGACTAGGAAATGAGCGAACGAATGAATGAATGAATGAGCGAATGAATGAGTTAATGAGCGAATGAATGAATGAGTGAATGAATGAATGAGTGAATGAGCGAATGAATGAATGAGTGAGTGAATGAATGAGTGAATGAAAGAATGAGTGAGTGAATGAATGAGCGAATGAATGAATGAGCGAGTGAATGAACGAGTGAATGAATGAATGAACGAGTGAATGAATGAATGAATGAGCGAATGAAAGAATGAATGAGTGAATGAATGAATGAGTGAGCGAATTAATGAGTGAGTGAATGACTGAGTGAATGAGTGAGTGAATGACTGAGTGAATGAGTGAGTGAATGAACGAATTAATGAGTGAATGAATGAATGAGTGAACGAATGAATGAATGAGTGAATGAGTGAGTGAATGACTGAGTGAATGAGTGAGTGAATGAAAGAATTAATGAGTGAATGAATGAATGAGTGAACGAATGAATGAATGAATGAGTGAATGAATGAGTGAATGAGTGAGTGAATGACTGAGTGAATGAGTGAGTGAATGAACGAATTAATGAGTGAATGAATGAATGAGTGAACGAATGAATGAATTAATGAGTGA
>Ga0123355_10017036_pt1 | contig 11471 bp, 6 predicted proteins | sample TergutEmb28metaG_3_FD_89872 | JGI IMG/M metagenome (GOLD analysis project Ga0123355, IMG submission 89872) | Embiratermes neotenicus P1 segment gut microbial communities from Petit-Saut dam, French Guiana - Emb289 P1 | ecosystem: Host-associated > Arthropoda: Insects > Digestive system > Gut ...
CAATTGGTCCTTTACGTTCTGCTTTATGTGCGGGAAAAGTCGAAGCAGCCGCTTAACGTAAGGGATAAGAGCGTGCAACGTGCTAGCGTCCGGACAGCGAACACTATCTTTTCCAAACTGGAAATTCTGTAAAATATTTTCAGCTTCCTTTTCCGCCTCAGCATTGTTCATTACACAAAACAGATCCTCAGGCTTGAAGAATTCCTTCAATTGACACAACCAACCATAACGCTCCAGGAACTCCCGCTCATCCTCATTAAAAACGCTTAGACTTTTTGTGCATTCGTCGTAAGGTTTAGTCTGATAACGAAGCGGGTTGTAACCTTTGAGTACCTTGCTATGGGAAATGTCCTTTACATCAGGGTGGTAATTATTAAGGTGCTCTGCCCATTTAAAGAAATCATTCATTTCTGCACCACCCATTAAGCATGCACTAACAGGCCAATCGACCACCTCCAATAAATTTAGCCTACCGATATCGTCTTTATGCACTTGTCCCGTTTCAGTGTCAAAGGATTTTTTAATTTTGTCCATACTGTGTGTTGCTATGTTGTACAATGGAGTGTGTTTCCCAAAGAAACCCATATCAGACAGATCTGTAAAGATGCGATAGGCTGTCCCTAAATGTGAATTACAGGTGTTGATGCGATTTGGAGCAGACAGATAACTGGTGATGTCTAACTGCTGCAAATCAATGGAACGCCCGTTGAGGCGTACGTCAAGTTTGTCGGCCATTTGTGACAACATATCTTTGCAACCTGGGCTGTCGAAAACTACTGTGTGCGGATGATAACTGTGTGTGACATCAAGACTATCTTGCACTGTGCTGATTCCAAGCGTTTCGTCTTGTTCTTTATTCAATTCCTTAAGAAATGTACCTTCTTTCACTTCAAGGTACTCAGTGGTAAAGGTAGTGATCTGCGCCAGCCAACCCCCTAATGAGTGACCGGTGAAAAATAGTTCGAAACTGACCTTCTTTTGTTGCTCTATTTCTTGCAGAACTGAGACCACTTTATTAGCAAATGTGCTGGCAGAACTCATTTGATTAACGTAATTGTTAAACAAAACACCTATAACATCCGTTACAACAGCACCAAAATTCTTAATATCAGTCCCTCGATGAGCAATCACCACTTGCTGATGTTCCGGGTGCCAGTAGGCTGTTCCAAAATATCCGTTCTTGATCCCAAAATGAGATGCTGTCGTTAGCAACTGCCAGCCGTCAGGAGGCTCAGGGTCTCCATGTTTGTAGTCACGGTATGCCATGGAGGCAAACTGAGCTAACACGTGGGGCGTGGGGTAAGGGGGCGTTGTTTTGAGTTGATCAATGGCGGATAATTGTTTGTTACCATAATACTGCTCGATTGTGTGTTTAAAATTGTCATGGCTCAATTTCAACTCACTGTCTACTCTTAGATTTCCTGAGAAAGGCGGCAGAACAGTTGACGCTGCTTGTGTGTCAGTCACAGCTGCATGTGAATTACTGTAGATTACCGGCACCTGATTTGGATTGGTCACAACTGTCTGAGAGGTGTGTGACGCTAATTTGTGTGTCTCCGATAACAGCTGCTCTGCCTGTGACGTACAGCTTTTCAACACGTCAAAAATCTCTGCATTATTACATTTTTCAGCCAAATGTAAAGGCGTTTTTCCATCACCATTTTCAATTGCAGTATCTGCTCCTTGACTAAGCAAAAAATTAACTACCTCGAAATCATTTCTTTCAATCGCCAAATGCAAAGCAGCGTTCCAATTAACATTACCATATAGTTTATTTATATCGGTTTGAGGAAATTTCCGTAGAAGTTCTTTAATTTTCTCTGCTTTTCCTTGTGTGGAAATATTCTTCTTGCATATAGCATTAAACAGTTTCTTATTGTCCTCTAACCGTTCACTATTAATACTCAGATACCGTTTGTGCGTGGCTTTGCGTTCCATCAGATTAATTATAAAAGACGGATAACCTAATTAATAAGTGGATTTCCAAATAGAACGTAAATAAAATAATTTCACCCCTGCCTTGTACTGTCTGAACTGTCCATCTTGTTACTGAATTTAGTGTGAAAACTTGAGTCGACAATCTCGAACCAATTTAAAATAGATTGAATCACGCAGACATCACAGGCAAATTACTTTTGTGCCTACAACTAATCCATTAACATATTTAATTTCTTATTTAGGAAAGGAGAATTAAATATCAAACCGCTGTATTTAAATGCTTCATGCTATATACTAAAATGATCACAAAAACCGAACTGCTGTAGAGGGATGCACAGTATTATAATTGCTGTATATGGCACTGTTCCAACAGTCTGCAGTATCTGGTTTGTTGCTGTTGATTTATTTGTGTTTTAATAGAAATTCTCAATCATTTCTAAACTCTCTGTTTTTACCCGCAATATCCTAACTAACAGTCACATACGCTCTAGTGGCGTTGCATTATCTAACACCTCTTAGTAAAATTTACTGCCTGCAGCTTTGGAAACCTCGCCTTAGCCTGCAGCACACCGCTGTTCTACAGGCGCACTTCGGAGAGCATTCTGAGGGGAGTTCAATTGCACACAAGAAACTAAACTTCAGTTTACGAAATGATAACTTTGCCTACTGCGTAATATATTGGTCATTGTCACTATGAAGTGTTCAGTGTTCCTTATGTTCACTGTCACTCTGCAATGTTCAGTGTTCCTTATGGTCACTGTCACTATGCAATGTTCAGTGTTCCTTATGTTCACTGTCACTATGCAATAATCAGTGTTCCTTATGGTCACTGTCACTATGCAATGTTCAGTGTTCCTTATGGTCACTGTCACTATGCAATGTTCAGTGTTCCTTATGGTCACTGTCACTATGCAATGTTCAATGTTCTTTATGGTCACTGTCACTATGAGATGTCCATTGCTCTTTATGGTCGCTGTCACTCTGCTACTTACCGCCGCTCTGCAGTGGTAATGAACGTCCCCAGTCCTCGTACAGCCTCACGTCAAAACCAAGCAGCAGCCAGTCACTCCTGCCATTTCAACACAGTGCTGTACCCAATATCCTACAGCCAATGTCAACTGCCATTAAACAGCAGCCGTCGTGACATTACAGGTGCTGCTTTCTCAGGCAAATGTCTCAAAATTTTCGCAGTCACAGCAGTATTTTCACTGGCACCTCTGCACACCTGTCAACATATTTATAATGCTACGTAATGTACCGCTATGAACAGTCTGGTGCAATGCTGCTGATCTGCTGAGTCTGCTACCCTAAATGCCCAACTGTCAAAATGTTAATATCATACCAACAGATAAGTGTTTAATTTCACAGAAATTTCCCACCTGATCGTATGAACAAACAACCATCCTCACGATTAGCCTCCGCTATTAGGCTGTTTGCAATACAGAGACAACTCTACAGGAGAATGGTCACGGAATATATATGGCTAATTTGAAGAAATATTTGTGGATTTCTTGTTTACTCACAATACCATCAGCATGTGATTCATAAATTTGGTACAGCCTAACAAGAATGCTTACCCCTAAAGATGATGGCAAAACGATTCTTCGAATTTTCCGGAACTGCGCCAAATCCTGAAAGAAACAAACCGTCGGCACGCATCAGCGATACAGCAGAGAAGACCTGAAATCAGGCAACAGTAAGGCCTTCTGACTGAACTTAATTCCTTTAGCGATGTTGGCCTCCTAACCACATTCAAGGAGTACACCGTGTGTGTAAATGGCTTTTGTGGTGTTGACGTTGTGATGGTTGATTCTTTCAGTTTCAGAAGTCGAAATTTCTACACAGAACTGCGGTCTGCTTGATCTGCTTAAAGGAATAGACAACCTGTGACCCAACTCTTTATGCGAATCCTCGCGTATGGCTTGTATTTCTTCGCCATACCAATGAAGTGGGAGAAACGTCTGAATTCTTGTAAAAAAGAGAGAGGGATTTTGCAGTTTCTTTCGAAAAAGTTTACAGTGCGTAAAAGCAATGCTTAATAATATAATTTCCACAGTGTTAAACCCAATTCATCAGTCCCATACAGCATTGACATATAATGCAACTTGCGCTGTACAAATTTCAAACCCCAAGTCCATACTGCAATACTGTATAATGTAACTAGTGTAGTGCAAATTGCAAGTCGCCAGTTTTATAGTGCCATACCGTACAATGTAATTGCACAGTGCAATTCACAACCCACCAGTTCTGTACTGCAATGTTGTGTAATATAACTTCCGCAATTGCAAATTTCATGTCACATTCTGAAGTACTGTATAATGTAACTTGCACAGTGCAAATTGCAAGTAACCACTTCTGTATTTCAACAACGTATAACGTAACTTGCACAGTGCAAGTTGAAACTCACATTCTACACCACTGTATAATGTAACTTGCACCGTGCAAATTGCAAGTCACACTCTACAGCACTGTATAATGTAACTTGCACCGTGCATATTACAAGTTGCCAGTTCCACACTGTAATACCGTGTAATGTACCTTACACAATACAAATTACAAGCCAACTCTGCTGCACTGCAGTGACACTCTACGAAAGTAGACTAGAGTGAAGCCAAGCCTACGCGCCTTCTAAAACAAAAATCATAACACCACACCTCGTGATATCAAGCGTGGTCTGTGCAAAAACCGCGTAAACCTGAGTCATAGCGTGCCTTGTGTTATGGCACCTGTACCGGGTGTGATAATCACTGAATTATGCAACTGACTGCAACAAAATTGTAACAAAGAATTTTAAACAGAACTTACATTTAGTATGAATATCTTCACATGTATACAGCAAGAGTTTAACTGTTTCATTGTTAAAGCTGTAACTCTTTATAGAATTTTCATCTTCTGTGTATAACCGGGGTGCTGATAAGTCCTTAGCCCCACCAGGAAGGAAACAACGGTGGAAGCGTGTCAGGAACGCTCACGATTTCAAAAACATTGAGACGCGAGCTGTTTTCGGGTTTTCTTTTCCTGCAAGGCAAGGTTCCAAAGGAAAATCACGCCATTCTGAGAGAAACATTAATTTGTTTCCTTCTTGGTCGGGCTAAGAACTTATCAGAACCCCTGTATTTTTACATCGAAATTTGTTGAAATTTGTTTATAATTTTCCGAAATTCTTTTTTACGGTTTTATTTATCAGTTCGACATTTATATCTCAACATTACCTGAAAAACCATTTATAATGAATCGGGAAGAATTCCTCCATGCTGACGGTGGTCTAATTTTCCATCGTGCAAAATAAACTGTTTTCTTGCCGTCGAAATGGATTTTCACAAATAGCTTTCTTTAGGCGTGGTAATAAGAGATAATTTAAAATTGTTTCCAGCAAACTTGAGTGTCTTTACCATCAGACCGCTATATTTAATATTATCAGCTACGATAACCTGCACGTTTATACTCAGACAGTCTCCAATCCGAGTTATTTAAGCGCACAATTGTTAGGTTCCTTTCGAACTCAAGGTGTTACGTGCACAACACAGCCGGCCGTCAGTCCGTCTGTCACATAACATCAACAACTGAACCGTGTGTTGAGTATTCATGCAGTTTGCTATGGCATTTCTGTAGGAAAAGCTCTCAAGCAAGCGTCCGTTTTGTGAAAACCGTCTCAGTGACTGTCACACGTTTACCGTAAGGCGCTTCGTTCTGTTTTCTTTTAAACATTAAACCAACAAAACCAACTGCTATATCAGTCGAACAGGATCAATTTAACTAGAAAGTCAAAACTTCAGAAATTCAAAGAGACGTCACTGCAAGTGGAATACTTTCACACAAAAAAATAAAATCCCCTACACATACCCTGCCCTACCTGTCCCACATAACACCCTGCACACACACACACACACACTCAATGTAATCTATACCTCCCTAATTCCCTGGCTGCTACCGCAATTGACCTTGACTTATACAGGCTCCTTTTATTCCAAAAGGCCAAACACATGTTTTCCTCCTTTGCTTAATTTGTACAAAAGTTTCAGACCAAATTCGTGAATGTTTTGTAAAATAATTATTTATGTTAAAGAGTTATCAATAACTATCCCAAACCGAACCTGCAGAACCGCCTCTGGTCGGCTGTACGCTACCACAAATTCAATATATCCGCAGCTACACTCCATAATGAAGGCCGTTCCTCCATCCGCAAAAGAAGGACGCGCCATGCCATGATCATAGAGACTGACTTTTCGTGGTTTCAGTTAAACACAAAATGTAATTCCATACAGCAATCTGCTTTAATACTGAAGCAGTTAAACTCCCGATGTGTAACTTTACATTCCGACATTAAACACTTCACTTGCTGTTAAGCCTCACTGCCTGCTGTACTGTCAGTGTGGTTCAGCTGACAGTACAGTGCTGTATACATACTGTGTGTTGTGGTTTCAACTTGCATTATAGTTTCTATCATTTAACTTGCTGTTACAGTGTATCTGTCATTCAGTTGAATGTCAGCTTTACTTTCTCTAAATATGGAATTTATGTAATGTTTTACAGCAGAATATTATTTAATATACCGTACGTTTACAAGAGATGTACAGAGACAATCAGAATGCTGACTGTCAGTTTGTGAGACAGTGAAGTGACTTCACAATATATGCTGCAGGCAGCATTCGTTCTGTAGTGTGTTTTATGAAGTGGCTGTGGCAGATCATTGTTACAGCCCCAAATTATAGGAATGTGAAAGAAATGGAAAGGATCCGAAGTTATGGCTAGTCAAGGTACAGTTTCAGCATTGCTTGGTGGGAGTGGTGGGGGAATTGACAGAATCCTGTAACAAATTTCTGTGTTGTCCGTAACACAGCCGACGCCCAAGATGCTCACCCCTCTAATACAGCCCACAGGGTTTTCTGTTCCTTTTCTCTCCATTGCCAACAGCCCACAGTGTGTCAGGGTCTCCTCATTATCGAGGATTCACGATCATACTCAGACACATCACGCTCAGCAGGACACCTCTGGACGTGTGATCAGCCCGAAACAGCAACCTCAGAATATCCCACACAGTCAGAATAGACAGACATCCATTCAATCGGCGGGATTGGAACTCATATACCTAAAAAGCGAGCGACCGCACACACACGTCCCGATCCGCGCCGACACGTTGTTCGGCAATTTTGCGCGTTTGGCTTGTGTAATTACGATTTGTTAAATGCTAACATATTACCAAACAGTCGCGTCACAAAACGGAATGAACTCCTGCATGCTGACGGTTGTCTTCTTCTACAGTCTGAAATGTGAACTGCGTATCATGTTGTCGCATGGCATTACAAAAGGATCTTCTCTATGGATCTGGTGACCATAGATAATACAACCCGCCCTTTACTGAGTCAGCAAATGCTTATTATTATCATACATGTTTAATTTCAGTTTTATTCTTCAGCCAGTCACCAATCTGCGTTACATTAGCACGTGCATTACCGCTAGGTTTCTTTAGAACTCAAGAAAGTGTTAGATACAGAAAACAACGGGCCGTCAGTCCGTCTGTCCTTCCGTCTTTGACCTGACATGAGAGAATAAACCGTTTGCTGTAATTTCATGCAGTTCTGTATTACAGATATTCCGGAAAAGTTTTCAAGCAAGCCTCCATTTTGTGCCATTCAGCTCCCGGACTGCCGCACTGCACAACAATGCGACTCATTCCGTTGTGCTTTAGCACTAAAGCAACAAAACCGAACAGTTTATCAGTCGAACACAAATTACACTTCAGCTCTATAAACTCAGTACATGCTTTAAATCAGCCATTATGAGCCTTATTACTCAAATCCACACAACTGAGATTCTTTCCTTTGTTCTGTTTCACTAGTCACCCTGATTATCGCAACATTTCAATCGCAACATGTAGCTTTTTGTACGATAAATAAGGAGCGATAAATAAACTGTGTTTAAACTGAATACATTGTACAGCTGATTGTACTATAAACACAACATGTATGAGTTTCCATAATGAACAGAAATACAGAACTCCAAACCTGCATATCAATAGTCACTGCAGGTTGAGATCTCACATCTGTTACAAATGCTCTTAATATCAACATAAAATAATGCAGAATTATGGACCAAATGGACGGAGATGACTTGGAATATCTGTGGAGAGACAAATAGACGAGGACGAAACGGGTCTGTCAAGGGAGAGCTGGTGACAGATGGTGATGAAGATAATGATGATGATAATGATGAAGTTGATAATGATGATCAAACATAAACATCATATGAAACAAGACAGGCAGTTTAGTTTAACATAACTTTTAGGCGCGTTCGCGCAACCATTGTTGCAGGGGAAAAGCAATGAATATTACATAATATGTGTGTGTGCTTGTGTCTGTAGCCTTGATTACCCAGCAAACAATGCACAGGCGACATATGCGCCTGTGAAAGTGAAGTGGTTATGGATGGTGAACACAGTTCTACTGTAATTGTGCACTTTCGGTATTTGTTGTGCTCTTCTGGAATTTATGCGTTTTTTTTGGTGTGTTTTATGGGTCTTTGATTAAATAAATTTCTATATTGCTTCGGGCTCTTTTGTATAGCGAGTATTTTGTGGTTATGTGAAAAGTGTTATTTTGTCACAGCAGTGTACTGTAACGGCATTTGGTGAAGGGGTTTGTTGCATTGCGTGATAATAAATTTGATATCGCACATACCAGAAGGAAAGTAGGCTTGTTTTTTTTTTCGCTAAATAAAGTATTGGATGTATTCAGAAACTCAGACCCCATTAACGTGCCGTACGGTACAGTGTGTATGGACAGACATATAACCTACACGTAATGTTCCGGTGCTCATTCTAAATTTATTTACACAGAAACCGAAGATGCATTCTTTTTTACCGTGTGTTGAATTACTTTCAATAATTTGTCACTCTATCATAGATTTAAAATCGAATGTTCTACGTTTTGCAATGTCGGAAGTCATTTTGATCACCTCGAGAAACGCCCTGTGTGCATTCGTATTTTATGTATCACAAACCCACCAGTTTGCCTGTATGTATCATAACTGCGTGTCACGTGTTGCAGTGATTGTAAATGTGTGGGGTAAATTGAGAGTGTATATTAATTGACGTGCTGCCATTTACTGATGTCATGTAGTTGTATGTGCTGATATTATTAGAAACTGAATATGACCTACATACATTGTATACATGTGACGACGTATAATTTCGTAATTTAATGATACATTACTTACAATTTACATTACGTAATACAGCGCTGTATTCTCCTGTTTACACTAAAACTATCCAGTTTACATGCAGACTGTCAACATGCTTGTGCAACTGACTGACTGAACAATTCCTCTTCTTAGGCTGCGCTGTCAATCAATTTTGCAGTGGTTTGTGGCCATTAGAAAATGGTTAAGCTCTTTACAGACGCATGATATTAGCAGAGATGCCCATCATTTCAATAATGTTACACACCATTATTATGGTCGAAAAAATGTGTTGTTTTTAATATCCTATTTGCGTGATTTGTTTAACTATTATGAAGGAGTTTTTCCAATTTCAAGTTACAATTTTCAATTTAAAATTAACCCCACTAATACACCAGAATGTTGCTGTCGCTATATACACTGGACGGGAAATGAAACGAATTTTGTGGAGGTATTTAAGAGCTTCAGCAGTTCTAAGACTGTCTTTCAGATTGAAAAATTAACATTTATGAAGGATTGAGTGCGATAGACTCATTTTTAGTGTAAATTCCCTTCCGGATAACAAATCACAATTGCTTAGGATACACAAACAGGTCACTATAACGTTACTACCAACAGGAAGGCTGCAAACTCTATACAGTATATATGCACTGTGTGTGAAGCCTTATAAGACAAAACACATGCGTGAAAACCCTTGCTCCCTCTTCACTACCACACAACCTTGCACCTAATTTCAGTCAAGGTATTGTGATACATGCAACAGGTCATTTCTTATTATTTCCTATTTCTTAGTCACAAGTGTTACCTAAATCGCCTGACACTGACTGTGAAAATCCACTTATTCTGTGAGTGTAGACAACTGTGCAGAAATTGCAGTTTATTGTGAATTCAGAGTCTAAGTTGAATGTTTCAAGATATTCTGCAATATCTGTAACAACAAGCAGCCTTCAGTCTATCTTCGCTACGTCACTCCACTCAAACCTGGCCAGTTTTCACACAGATTTATGTACATTTTTTTGATACGGAATGCACGCAAGATCTTGAACAGCGTGATGGATATTTCGAACAGCACCGAACAGTATATGTGCTCAGTAAATGTGTTCAGTGTGTGAAGAAACTGTATAAAAGAGGCACACGTTCAGATGTTCTGGCTGGACCACACAGGGAAGATATTGACTACCGCCGGCAGTGCAGAATATTCGCAGGTAATATTTATGTTATTTCACATAATTGTGGTTGATACGATACAGAGTTTTGTGCAGAAGGTTTGTGGAACTGAGATGGATATCGTATATATGACTACTGTCTTGCGGCTGAATTTATGTAATAAGATAATTTTATGCATGAATGTACAGCTACGATCCGAAGCGTTACTTTTGTATGGATTGTAATCGGCAGTTCCGGTTCGAACCCTGAATATGTCTATTTTGACATTTGATTAATTATTTTTTGATCTAAAGTTGTGGTAGAAGAGTGCCAGGTCCGACTTTAGATATTGGGGGAGAGAACAGACTTTAGGCAGGAAGGTGGCGACACCGATTCAAAACGGCACAGACCTATTGCGGTGTGTCTTTCTAATATCCCATTCCGGAACTTTCTTGCAGTCACAATTCATCCAGTGGAAGGTCAAGTAGTGACACGCCACAGGATGTTTGTTTACGGAAAGATTTGGGTCCCTGAAATTAAAGTAGAACTTTCCGCCGTGCGGTTTGGTTCAGCAGTCTTGTTTAAAATTTAAAAAAAAATTTAAATTCGGCCTACTGAGGACGGCAGAATTCACGTTTCAGCCAAAGGTAGTATTTCAGCATCAGAAGGGAAGATTAGTTTGTATGGCAGGCCGAGGACAGGAGCTGGAATGGAGGTAGGGTTTTGGTACGTCGGAGTGAGGAGGGCGAGTTGATTGATCACCTGACAAAATGTTGGTGTTGCACAGCAAAACTTATAGTCCGAAATGATACAATTATGCACGAAGTTATCGCGAGATGTTTATTATATTACACGGGTTTTTATGATGTTTGAGAATTTCAAATTAGTTAATAAAATAATCTCACGTGTGGATTTAAAACTTAAATGATAGCCACAAAATACAGAAGTGATTGCTTTAACTTCCCCCGTTTATCCATAAATGTCAGCGAAATTTATTACAATACAACTTTCTGTCAACTGAATGACAGACATACTGTAACAGCAATTAAATGTTACAACCTGTAATGCAAGTTGAAACCACACCACAGAGTCTGTATACAGCACTGTACTGTCAGCTGAACCAAACTGTATGCCACAACACACAGTCTGTATACAGCACTGTACTGTCAGCTGAACCAAACTGTATGCCACAACACACAGTCTGTATACAG
>Ga0123355_10017037_pt1 | contig 11471 bp, 14 predicted proteins | sample TergutEmb28metaG_3_FD_89872 | JGI IMG/M metagenome (GOLD analysis project Ga0123355, IMG submission 89872) | Embiratermes neotenicus P1 segment gut microbial communities from Petit-Saut dam, French Guiana - Emb289 P1 | ecosystem: Host-associated > Arthropoda: Insects > Digestive system > Gut ...
CGTAGATGGGGGGATAATATTAGAACGGATCTCCAGGAGGTGGGATGTGGGTATATGGACTGGATTGGGCTGGCCCAGGATAGAGACAGGTGGCGGACGCTTGTGAGTGCGGTAATGAACCTTGAGGTTCCGTGAAATGTGGGGAATTTCTTGACTAGCTGCAGACCAGTTAGCTTCTCAAGAAGGACTCTGCACCATGGAGTAAGTAAGTAATAATGTCTGGTGACGTGTACAAATTACGAATTACGTAACTTTCTCCACCCCCCCCCCCCTCTCCTGCTACCCCCTTACAGGAATATGAAACAGTTTAAATGCACCACTAAACGTAAAGGTAGAGGAATCCCATTACAGGCCTGGACAGGCCCAGAGTGTTCCAGGAGGCTGAGGTTCCCAGATTTCAAGACAATCGGCACACGAAAGTGGTAAGGTTGTCAGCCTTACGTACCGGCCGCCTTTACTCCCCAATAAATATTCCTGGTACTAATTTCTGTTAGAGACTGAGTCGACCCCAGGGCCATAGTGCGGCCGGAAGGATTATGTCAATGAAAAATTTCATTGATATCGTAAATGCACCATTTAAGCACATAATTAAATCACCCGACAAAGTACATGAACGCAAACGGGGTGTAGAGTTTCAGTAACGCGAGGATTGGCTAGTAAAGCAAAAGATTTATTAGTGAAAGGTGCACATGACATAAGTCGTTGAAATATGAACAAACATAAATGGAGCATTACAGCTCCTTCGCCTACTTACTTACTTACTCCACGGTGCAGAGTCCTTCTTGAAAAGCTAACTGGTTTGCAGCTAGTCAAGAAATTCCCCGCATTTCACGGAACCCGAAGGTTCATTACCGCACTCACAAGCGTCCGCCACCTGTCCCTATTCCGGGCCAGCCCAATCCAATCCATATACCCACACCCCACCTCCTAATATTATCCACCCATCTACGCCTAGGCCTCCCCAGTGGTCTCCTTCCATCCGGTTTCCCCACCAAGACCCTATACACCCCCCTGTCCTCACCCATACGCGCCACATGCCCAGCCCATCTCAGTCTTCTCGACTGTATCACCCGCACAATATTGGGTGAGGAGTACAAATCATTTAGCTCCTCCTTCGCCTATAGGAAGAGTAAATATTTCTGCTGCATTCAGGGCTGCGCCGAAAGAAAACAGGACCTCGCAGCACGCCAACGAAGAAGTTGGATCTAAAGATGCCTTCTTTTCACATTAGTCTACGTTCCCTTTCTAAGCGGTAAATAAATTAACGGTAGATATGTTATGTGCAGCTCGTTAGCGCCGTGTGCAACAAGCACTCCACAAACACACATACCGGACAGAACTTGTGCAAACAGGACTGTAACAATTGCATATCCGTGAAAGTAGCGAGTGAAACCAGAAACCTGATGAAGTTCACTTTAAAACCCAACACAAGGTAACTCAGCGTTAACTTAACTGGTGAGAATTCGTCACAGAACGAGACACAGGTTACGTTACCTTCTTCTAGGAAGTGAATACCGAAGACGGAGGCAGCACATTCCTCCGAAACGCACGCGTCGTCACATCTCGGACGACGGTAATTTTCACGAACCCCAAAAATCTCGCACAGTAGCAGAATGTGTTTTGAGGTGATAAACACAGCTTCACGCACCTCTGCCAGCTACGTGAACAACGCTCCACGCATTTCAATAGGTACGTGAGCCTAGCAACTCCCCAATACGAGGTGTAAATTGCCTAACCGCATTGCGTCCTGTACGCTCCATCGACATGCTAATTCAGACATAGACCTTGACTTACATTTCATCACTATTCCAAATTTGGAAAAGAAAAGATAGTACACTTGAACAGCAAGAAATTTGTTATACGGAACTGAATAGAAATTAAAATAGAACACCAACTACATATTATAATAGCTCAGTCGGTATAGCGACTCGCTACGGGCTGGACGGTCCGGAGATCGAATCCCAGTGGAGGTGAGATTTTCCGTACCCGTCCGGACCGGTCCTGGGGACCACCCAGCCTACTATACAACGGGTACCGGGTCTTTCACGGGGGTAAAGCGGTCGGGGCGTGGAGTTTTTAACAACAACCCTCGGGGTAGTCGACTAGGAAGAGGACTTAAAGACAGATGGTGGAATTTTGTACAAACAGATATAAATAAATGCGAAGTTACAAATCGGAAAGAGAGGTCAAAAAGCAGGGCTGACTGGGAGAAGGCCGTCAAGGAGGCGAAAGTCCGCATTTGACTGTAGTGCCAGCAAAGAAGAAGAAGGAGAGAAGAACAAGAAGAAGGAGAAGAAAAAGAAGAAAAGGAGGAGGAGGAGAAGAAGGAAAATAGAAGAAAAAGGAGGAGGAGGAGAGAAAGAAGAAGTAGGAGGAATACAGTGCTATAAGATAAAATGCAAACTGGAGAATCCAAATGACTAGATTTGTGCAACAATATGAGGAGGAGGAAAACAGAGTTCCTGCAGACAAACACGACTGTAGTATAGTATAGTATAGCATAGTATAGTTTCAGTATTTACTTGTATTTTAACGACATGCTGTAAAATGCTGGGTCAATACAAGAGAAGCTTACTTCAGAAAACCTGGCGTTAACAAATGCCACCCCCCCCCCACCCCCGGAAATATGCATACTCCAATAAATATTAGTATTAAAGCATTATTTTACAGTACAAGTAGTGCCAGTTCCAGAGTACAGTAACCACAGTAAACAAAGCCAAATTTAACACTCTTAAGGCGAATTCAGAATGCCAAGTTGCAAAGAACGCTTTGTGAAAACTGTTGTGTTCAGGTACTGTACGGCCTGCATCGCTAGGCCTCTTGTGACCCATAACCTGCCACAAAACAATGGCTTCTTCAGAAGTCCGGCAGAAATTCGACGAGGGTTCAGCCCATTGCTGAACCTGATTAAGTGACACTGCAGTAGCTAAGGCGGTGTCGCAAAGGTCACTCCACATTCCGCACTTAATTACAGAAAGGTCGGGTCTCCTCCATCCTGTATAATAAAAATTCCTTCACCAATAATAGTGGATGGTAACACGCACGGGAGTACATAACGTTCCAAAAACTGTGACGTAGATTTACCGACACAAGACACACGGGCAGATTTTCATTTCATCTTTACTGTGAGGGTCAAAGGAATACACTGTGTGAAAAAAGCAAAACCGCTGGTCGTCAGCACATACGACTGTGCTTTACAGTGTTAATAACAGCCCAGGATACGGCTTACTTACTTACTTACTTACTTACTCCATGGAGCAGAGTCCTTCTTCAGAAGTTAACCGGTTCTCAGCTAGTCAAGAAATTCCCCGCATTTTATGGAACCCGAAGATTCATTACCCCATTCACAAGTGTCCGCCACCTGTCCCTATCCTGAGCCAGATCGATCCAGTCCATGCCCCCACATCCCACTTCCTGAAGATCCATCTTAATATTATCCTCCCATCTATGCCTGGGTCTCCCAAGTGATCTCTTACTCTCAGGTTTCCCCATCAAAATCCTGTATACGCCCCTCCTCTCACCCATACGCGCTACATGCCCCGCCCATCTCATTCTTGTCGATTTTATCACCCGAACAATATTGGGTGAGGAGTACATATCGTTAAGCTCCTCATTATGTAGTTTTCTCTACTCCCCTATTACCTCGTCCCTCTTGGGCCCAAATATTCTTCTCAACACCCTATTCTCAAACATACTTAGCCTTCGTTCCTTCCTCAATGTGAGCGACCAAGTTTCACACCCATACAAAACCGGCAAAATTGTAAGTCTGTACATCTTAATCTTTAAGTTTTTGGATAACAAACTGTAATACAAAGGATTCTGCACCGAATGATAGCAAGCCTTCAATCTGTTCGTAATTTCTTCCTGAATATAATTTTGATTTGTTAAAGTTGTTCCCAAATATTTAAACTCTTCCACCCACTCGAAGGTACTATTATCAATCCTCACACTGTGAATTCGTCCTGCATTCTGATATCGAGACATGACCGTGTACTTAGTTTTATCAGCATTCACTACTAGACCAGTCTCCTTACTAGCAAATACCAAAGCTTCTGCATTTCCCTTTACAGTATGTACACTACCTCCCACTATATTAACATCAACAGCATAAACCAGAAGCTGATGTGTATACCATTTAGTTTCAAGCCATCCTGGTTTACATGAACCCTCCTAATAGTGCACTCTAAAGCACTCCGGACACGACAGTGTGAAATATTTCTATCTTCATTTCTCTCACGACCTACTGAAGTACATCATGCTACATGTCCAAGGGGTTTATCTTGTTGAAATCCGTGCACTGATGTCACTATTTTACGTAACAATCCGACCAATGCACTACATGTTAACACCACTTTATTCACACTGATACATTCCCTCAGGGAGCACATTTTGTGAGCAGGGTCTAAACGAAATACGTGTCCAGATGTCTTCCAAATATTTATACCATTTATAAATTTCAGCCCTTAGGCGGCCATCTTCAGGGAGTACTGATACATTTCGAGAGCAGGGCCAACTAAATACATGTCCAGATGTAAGTATATGGAAGACATCTGGACATGTATTTTGTTGACCCTGCTCACAAAACGCATCACTACTCCCTACGGATACGGGCCGGGATAGCTCAGTATGTATAGCGACTCGCTACGTGCTGGACGGTCCTGGGATCGAAGCCCGGTGGGGGCGAGATTTTTCTCACCCGTTCAGACCGGCTTTGGGGCCCAACCAGCCTCCTATGCAATGGGTACCGGGTCTTTCCCGGGGGTAAAGCGGCCGGGCCGTGTCGTTGATCACCCACCCCCATCTAGCGCTAAGGTTAAGGAAAGAGTAAAAGTATACCTCTACTCTCCCTCTGGGCCTTCGTGGCCTGTTCTAGAGTGAACTTTACCTTTACTCCCTGAGGATGGCCCCCTGAGGGCTGAAACATGTGGGGGTGTAACAGTGTGAATAAAGTGGCGTTAAGATACAGTGAAATAGCCGGATTTTTATGTAAAACGTCTAAGGAATTTTATTTCTGTACTAAGCAGTGTATTATTTGCATTTGTTATCCAATCCCAGTACCACTTTCTGCACAATACGCGATTCAGTACTATTCAATGGGCAACAACTGAATCAGTTCGGTAAATGTGCGATTCGTGGATATCAAAATGTGATGGTCCCCTCGCTTTTGAGAGCAGTGGGAAGCGAGTTGGAGGTGGAAGGGAGCACGTTAGAAAGTTAGCTTCTGAGAAGCCACCCTCCGCATAAGCTTGCATTGCCAATGAGCCGTTACAATGTGTTTTGCTATCAGCAATCAGTGTGTGCCGGGCATTCATCCAAGGCAACAGAATGAGGTGCGTGTGTTCGTGAACGGACGTTGGATAGGCTTCGTGTGTCACCACGCAGCCGAATACAAGCTGTCACACAGGTAAACGCACTGCTACTGTTATTGCCCTATTGTCCTAGAATACTATAACAGGACTCCGGAAGGGACGGTGGACGCTTTGAAGTTATAACTGGAAGAAATTCGGTTAACAGAGGTTAAGAAACGCTTAGACCTGCGAGTTATTTGCAAAAAAAATAGCATAAAACGAAGCAGTGCTCAGAGAGAGAGTTTTCAGCCGCAATTCACCTCTGAAACAGCACGACGAATTTCGACAAAATTACGCCTATGTAACTTTTCAGAAAGGCTGCCTTCTCTTTTCATTAGTGAACTATTCCTCCCCGCAAGGACGCCTTGTTTGGTTGTTTTTGGCGCCACAGCCCCCCCCCCCTTTCCAGTGGGCCATGGCCACCTCATTCACGAGGTTTCTAGATCACGCACAACGACGCACCACAGTCGGTAGTACTCCCCTGGACGAGTGATCAGCTCGTCGCAGAGGCTTCTGACAACACACAACACTCACAAGAGACAGTTATCCATGCCCCCGGCGGGATTCGAACCCACAATCTCAGTAGGCGAGTGGCCGCAGACCCACGCCTTAGACCGCGCGGTCAATGGGACCACCGCAAGAACGCTTACTCTCTCTAAGCTGAGACAGCCTCCTTCAGAGACTTAAACTCCGAGATCATTTACATCGCTTTCCAGTCCTAACAAATACAGTCTCAACAGGCGATCTCAGCGGTTTCCTTACATAAGACTAGACGTGGCGCCATAGGCACAGTACAATACACCGGAGAGGTGCACAAATCCCGGTCGCCAGGTCGCTGTGACGACTAAATATTGTGTGGCGGCGCCTAATGTTTGTGGGTACTCAGTATGGAACTTGCTTCCTGTGATCCTCGTGGCGCTCATAATTTTGAAGTGGCTCCCAGGTTTTTTTTTTTAAGTCTGTGCAACCCTGACGCGCGGGGGTTTCAAATTATGACGTTGCCATATCTACAGAAGCCAGCAGGCCTACAACAGTTCAGCGCGTACATTGAAACTTAACGCAGAGTCATATAAAGAACAACACGCAGGCGTACAACTTGCAATGCTTCCGAAATCGGTTCGGTTCCGCACGGAATTTCCAAACATTTCACATATTTCGTAACCATGAAGCAATAGACTGCAATGTAACGTCGAATCTGTTTGGAGCTGATGGCACTACTAGATGTAGGGCGAACTGGCGATGTTTCGATGATGCTTACCGTCTCAATCTTCATGGATATATAAGTATGGCATGTGAGATTTGTTGCGACAATGGCGCCGACTACAAACAGCACTGACACATGAGATTTGGCGTTACGTACTGCGATACACAAGCACAGAAATTTCAGAGGAATATTCACTGTGCTTTTTCTTTTTTACCTTTTCACTGCTGTTTTATATATTCAATGTAGGCCGGGTAGCTCAGTCGATATAGCGACTGAGCTACGGGCTGGAGGGCCCGGGATCGAATCCCGGTGGGGACGAGACTTTCCGACCGTCCAGACCGGTCCTGGGGCCCACCCAGCCTCCTGCACAATGGGTACCGGGTCTTTCCCGGGGTAGACGCGGCCGGGGTGTGGGGCTGACCCCCCACCCCATCTGATGCCGAAGGTCCTAGAAAAGGGTGAAAACCTACCTCTATATATTCAATTTTATTTCACTTTTGCCATTATATAAATATTTATTCAAATTGGTTAGGAGAACAATTCTGTTATTTGTATTCGAACATGTTGTACGTACTTTCTTTGCAATAAGTTTTTTGTTTTTAAAGTTACAAAGTTACGGAAGCACCATCTTCCTCTGACACGTCTATACATGAGTACATCTACCATACAGCAAGGATAAAGGTAAAGGTAAAATTCACACTAGAACAGGTCAGGAAGACCCACAGAGGGACTAGGGGTATAGCTCTACTATTTCTTTAACCTTGACGCTAGATCGGATTAGGTGGTCAACGCCACGCCCCGGCCGCTTTACCCCCGGGAAAGAGACCCGGTACCCACTGTATAGGAGGCTGGGTGAGCCTCAGCGCCGGTCCGGATGGGTGCGGAAAATCTCACCCCCACGGGATTCGATCCCCAGACCGTCCAGCCCGTGGCGAGCCGCTATACCGACTGAGCTATCCCGAACCCCACACTGCAAGGGTACAGTCACATTTCACTAGTCACTGATCCCCGCTCGATGTTTGTTGTAGAAACATCTACAAGTCAGGCGGCACAGCTACATTCTAAGAATGCACACCTAAATCTAGAACAGAAACCCCGGAATCACGCTTAGCTTTAGCTTAAGGTAAAGTTAAATCAGTCCTATTACAGGCCCGAGGTGCACAGAGGGTTCCAGGAAGTTAAGGTTCCCAGATTACGTGACAATGGCCCAGAATGGTGGTAAGGTTGTCAGCCTTACGCACCGGCCGCTTTTTACCCGCAGGAAATACTCCTGGTACTCATTTCTGCTAGAGGCTGAGTCGACCCCAGGGCCATAGAGCGATCGGAAGGATTATGTCAATGAAAAATTCCAATGACACCATCTGGAATCGAACAAGCGACCTTCCGATTTGTGGTACAGCACCTTTACAACTGTGCTACCGCGGTCCCCTTTAGCATAAGGGTTGTTTGATAAATAAGCGGGCAACGTGTACTGTGGGGTTATGTGCAATGTAATGCTGATCATTCTTCGTGAAAATGTGAGATCCCTGTTTCAACAACCACAGGGCATATGCCGAATAACCTGATCATCATGCTCTGCGATGAGAAGGGTGTGCTTATTTATCGAACACCGCGGGTGCGTACAGTCCGCTTATTTATCATACAGCCATTATACGTAGGACATTACCGTTGTCTACATGGGCTTAAATAATAAATACAAAATATGGCCAGGAATTGGGCTGTAATTCTCTCGTCAGATGAGTTTTCGTTTGGCATTAAGACGAAAGTGGAACCACTCATAAAACCCGACTGCAAGACCCACATAAATTCCGCCAAATTTATAAAAAAAAAGGCCACTGCTCCAAAAATATAATAAGAAGAAATGTATGTCCTAAACTTATCCCTTTAAAGACTAAGTTTAATCTGAATTTTAGAGAAAGGTTCAGCTCGTATCGCGCAGTAAAAAAACTCCGTCTCGGTTATAAAAAGCAACCAGTTAATGCTGTATAGGGAAAAACAATCGCTGTTTGTTCGGTGATCCATACAGAACACAAGAATACACTGTGTGGGCAGAACGTAGGATTTTCTGAACGCAATACCTCGTGCTACGTAGATGAACCACTAGACTTCAGACGGTTAAGTCAGTAACAAAAGAGACTTTTTGTTGTCTACAACGCAACTGTGTCCAGGTATCGAATCCCGGCGAGGGGCGAGATTTTCCGCAACCGTCCAGACTGGTCCTGTGGCCCACCCTGCCTCCTACATAATGGATACCGGGTCTCTTCGCCAGGGGTAAAGTGATCGGGGCGTGGATTTCACCACTCAACCCCACCTAGCGTCAAGGTTAAAGAAAGAGCAGAGCTACACTTCTACTCTCCCTGTGGGACTTCAAGGCCTCTTATAGGGTGAAATTTACCGTTACAACAGAACTTTCTACATCCTACCAAGTTGAATCCAGGTGAATGTTCGGTTCGAATCATAGCTACTGTTGTTCGCTCATTCGTCAGGCCTCAAGAAGAACAGTTCTGCAGTAAAGATGAGTTCCGTAGCAGCACTGCCCCTGGCTTTGGCCGGATACGCGGTGAATGCTGCCTCCAATGTGGCGTGGTTCTTCCCCATGCTAGTGGCTGCCATCGCATACTTCCATTACGAACTCCTCGACCCGGAGTCTCGACCCATCGACGTCGCTACAGAGCTCCTGCTTCCGGAGTACGACTTCATTATTGTAGGAGCCGGCTCTGCGGGTACGTAGCAGTGAATATCGCGGGTGTTTAGCTTCCTCTCGCTGACGGACCTTTCCTTATGACCATTGTGGTACGTACACTCTGTCCTTCGTCCACAGATAAACACACTACTATTATCACTATTTGCTTCGTCGTTGTATGTCTGTAAGGGCATGACCTTCCATCATTCTTAACTATTACATTATTTTCCTACACCACTAAAACAAAGATTTACTTCGTAATTATTCTAGTGCTTCTAGACAAGCAATAGTGGTGGTGGTTGTGGTGGTAGTAGTAGCAGTAGTAGTAGTAGTAGTAGTGGTTGTGGTGGTGGTGGTGGTGGTGGTAGTAGTAGTAGTAGTAGTAGTAGTAGTAGTAGTAGTAGTAGTAGTAGTAGTAGTAGTAGTAGTAGTAGTGGTTGTGGTGGTGGTGGTGGTAGTAGTAGTGGTAGTGGTTGTGGTGGTGGTGGTGGTAGTAGTAGTAGTAGCAGTAGCAGCAGCAGCAGTAGTAGTAAGCAATAGGAACAGCCCACATAGGCCTAGTACTTTGGCTGGACAGAAATGAACGTGCTCTATATACCTTGATAACATTCAAAAAGAAGGCAAAGCAAATTTCCGATATTGCCAAAATAAGCCATGACACGATCGCAACTAAAACAAAGAGACTACTGGAAAGGAAACAAAAAAAAGTTCACACATATCCACGTCGGGCGAATAACGACGGAAGTTCTTATCAAGGAATTAGTATACTCTGTCGACTCTGACACTTGTAACATTCGTAACTTTATTATAACTTATTGCGTGATTATCTCCATAATTACGTCAATCGAAACACATACAGCTGTACAGTCGCGTTAAAATTAAAACAGCAGTCTAATATGTTCAGGTGCGGTGCTGGCCAACAGGCTGACAGAGATGGAGGACTGGACAGTTCTGTTACTTGAGGCTGGAGGCGACGAGACGGAGATTTCAGACGTTCCTGTGCTGGCGGCGTACCTGCAGCTTAGCAAACTGGACTGGAAGTACAAGACGGAGCCACAGGGGACCGCCTGCCTCGGTCAGTAAACGCATTTACAGGTGGTAATTTTACATTATTCATAAATACAACGCCTACTTCATTATCGGAGGTTCTATATAACGTAGATACTACATGACTAGGCTACGAATTGGTTGATCCGGGGTTCGAGTCCCGGGAGGGGCTAGAGACTCAGACCAACTCTGGGGCCCACCCAGCCTTCTATTCAATGGGTTGCGAGGAGGTCCAGGAGTAAAGTGGCCGGTGCGTGAAGCTGAGGTTAAGAATGGGCACCGCTATGCTTCTATTCATCTATACGTCTTCATGACGTGCACAGGGACTTTACCTTGACCCGTAACTTTATTAACGAAGTAGTCGTACGCTAGTTTATGCAGTGGCTGTGTTTCACAAAGCGACAACGGAACAGCACGGTAAAGACAGGGAATCTGGAAACTGAGGGGCGTGATGACGAAAATGGAGAGTGGAATATGTCCTATATGTAGAGAAGAATGGAATGATAATCACTGACTCTGAGGTGTGTCATACCCGTTGTGTGTTGAAGACTAATGGTAAGGTAAATTCAGTCAGAAAACACGACTATAATTGTATGCTAGATGATGGTATTTATTAGCAAGGTAAATAACTACATGTTTCGGCCTATAGCGGCCATCTTCATGTTATTACAATTTTGCTAAAAGAGTGTCATATATATGCCTGTACTGCGTGGCGATGTTGAGATCTCATCATCGTGCTACAGGTGAGTTTATCTGGTGGGATGTCTAGTGGGTCAGTGAATGGTGGGGTGGGGTGTGGGCCTCCTTGGCTAGGTAGTTATTAGAGGGGTAGTAACCCCGAAGAGAAAAGAGAAGACGTCAAACAAACTAACCCCACAAACCCAAGCGACCCCCACCCCAACCCAACCCAACGTGAGAACCATAGACACTACACCTATATCACGGCCCACACCCCACCCCACCATTCACGGACCCACTAGACATCCCACCAGATAAACTCACCTGTAGCACGATGATGAGATCTCAACATCGCCACGCAGTATAGGCATATATATGACACTCTTTCAGCAAAATTGTAATAACCTGAAGATGGCCGCTATAGGCCGAAACATGTAGTTATTTACCTTGCTAATAAATACCATCATCTAGCATACAATTATAGTTGTGTTTTCTGACTGAATTTACCTTA
>Ga0123355_10017038_pt1 | contig 11471 bp, 13 predicted proteins | sample TergutEmb28metaG_3_FD_89872 | JGI IMG/M metagenome (GOLD analysis project Ga0123355, IMG submission 89872) | Embiratermes neotenicus P1 segment gut microbial communities from Petit-Saut dam, French Guiana - Emb289 P1 | ecosystem: Host-associated > Arthropoda: Insects > Digestive system > Gut ...
CCAGACATTTTACACAAAATTCACCGTGTGCCACTCGTGTGCCACTAGCACAGAAAAAGCCAGTTTTAGAGCGATTTAGGCAGTTTTTAGAGAAAAATCAGAAATTTCAGAAACACAACATATAGTGCCAAAAAACAAAAAAACCACAATATATTGTGGTTTTAGTGGTCGAGGTAGCGGGACTTGAACCCACGACCTCACGCTCCCTAAGCGTGCGCGCTACCAAACTGCGCTATACCTCGACGGCGGATAAAATTGAAAGATTGGGTCAATTCAGCCTAGCATACTTTACTTTAAGAAGTCAAACAAAATATCGTCAAAATTACATACAATTTAGTTGACTTTTTTATTTTTATGGCATATACATATTGTAATAATATTTTTCGGAGGAGAAAAATGTATCAAAAAATGAAAACCTATTTTGACTTACCATGGATCGCCGGACTTATCCTGCACATCTTTTTTGGCTGGATATTCTCTTGTGTTTCAAGGTTTTTAAGAGGTAAATTTATCTCTGCTATTTTGGCTCTGCCTTTTTTATTAGGCTTTGTCTTTTGGGTTGTAGATTTAGTGTCTATAATTATCAACAAAGAAATAGAGTGGCTTGATTTTTAGTGACAACTCATCTTTAGTTTTAAAAAATAAAAAAGGTTGTTTGGAAAATTTTGAACAGTCTTTTTTTTAGCCTTTGTATGTTTGGCAAGTTGGTTGTCTATTATGAACTGAAGTATTATCAAGATATTGAGTTTATTTAATCCAAATCATTGCAAAATTTGGTTAATGCTGCAAAAGCAGTATGTTGTTTTAGTCGCGTCCAAGCATAAATAATCATAAATATGTAAGTTTGCCGAGGGTTTTAGTATCCCTAATTTTTTAATAATCCTCTACACCTAAAAGCTGTCCTACTGTTATTTCAAAAATTTTTGCTAATTCACAAATCATTTCAAGGCTGGGTTGAGTGCCGTCGTTTTCCCAGTGTCTAACAGCGGATTCGGTTGAATTTGCTTTTTCTGCTAATTGTTTTTGTGTCCAGTTATTTTCTTTGCGTAATTCTCTAAGCATTTTTGCGAAACGCATATTAACTTTCCTTCTTATATGATAATATAAACATAATATCCTAAATAGGGATGTTTTAGTTGACACATCCTCATTTAGACGGTATCATTGAGCATATAGGAGTAACATAAAAAATGAATTTTGATTTCAGCATAGGAAAAATCAACAGACCAAAGGTATCAATAACTAACTATTCAATAAAGTTTAATAAAGAAGCTATTGAGTTATTGGGCAGTCCAAAACATATAAGCATAGGTTTAGACAAGGAATTAAAGAAACTGGCGTTTAAGGCAAGTGATGAAATAAATTATAATGAGCCTGTTTACAATTTTGCATTAAACTCTTCTAGGCAAAACGGATTAACAATTTCGGCTAAAACAATAAGAAATGAGGTGATAAATCTAATGATTGAAAAACCTAAAACAAAAGGAATTTACTTTTTGCTTGAGTTAGATAATGATACTAAGTTGGGTATAATTGATCTAAGTTATCCGATATATTGAAATTTTATATTATTAAAGTTTGACAACCGTGTTTGCATATGCTAGAATGAAACATCATGAGTTTAAAATTGTGTAGTTTGTCAAGCGGATCTAGGGGGAATTGTATTATTGTTGCAAGCGATACTACTACGCTTTTGATAGATGCGGGTATTGCTGTAAGCCAAATCATAAATGGCTTGAAATTACTTAAACTAGAAAATCCATCCGTCCTTATCACTCATTCTCACTCTGACCATGTGGCAAACTTGCCTGCGTTATCTAAAAAATTCAGTCCCAAAATTTATTGTCATAAGGATAGTCTTTATGCAGTGAATAAGTACATTTGCGGCGGAGATTTGATGGGTGTAGACAGCGATTTTGAAGTAGGAGACTTAAAAATTACTCCTTTTAAAGTAAGCCACGATGTCCCTTGTGTAGGGTATTCTATTTATAATGACGGCAGAAAAATTAGTATTGTTACGGATACAGGTTGTGCGGACGACAGAATAGAGACGGCATTGTCCGGGAGCGATATTGTGCTGATTGAGGCTAATCATGATGTGGAGATGGTGCGTTGTAACAGGAATTATCCGGAGGCATTGAAGAAAAGGATTTTGTCTGACAAGGGGCATTTATCAAATGAAGCGTGCGGGGAATTGTTGGGGCGGATTGTCAAGAGCGGAGTGAAACAAGTTGTTTTAGGACATATGTCCAAAGATAATAACCGGCCGCATTTGGCGTTTGAGGCGGTTAGCAAACAACTAGAGCGGGCAGGTATGAAGGTTGGACAGGATGTTGGGGTTGCGTTGGCTTATTGCGGGCGGACAAGTAATGTGTTTGAAGTCAATTAAGGAGAGGTTTGATGGCTGAAATTTGCACACAATGCGGGGCTGTATTGACAAGCAGTTGCTGTGAGTATTGCAAGGCTCCTATATCAATAAGTAATAAGGCAAGACGAAATGAGTCACTGCATACTCACAAACTAAACAGACCGTATACTGATACGGTCGGGGCGGTTTCTTATGCTATAAGCGTAGGGGCGGTGCTGGCGATTTCTTTTGCGGCAGTTTTTATGGGCGCCGGTATTTTTGACATTGAGAGCGTAGGATTTGGCATAACTGTTTCATTGTTGTTTCAGGGGGCGTTTACTTTTATCTATTTTTTTCACACCAAAGCGGCTAAAACGACTGCCCCTGCCTATAATATAAAATTTAAGATTCATCCTATGTGGTATGCGGCGAGTGTTGTGCTGGGGATAGTGTGTTTAATTTTTTTTATTGGTATTACGATGGTTTTTATAAACGGATTAGAGGCGATGGGATTGAATTTGCCTAATGATCCGATGGTCGGACAGGGAATTGCGACGGACATTTTGGTGGTGTTTACTGTAGTTATAGCTGCAAGTATTGGCGAGGAATTGATTTTTAGGGGGAGTTTATTGTCGGGGCTGATTAAAAGGGTTCCTATTCCTGCGGCGGCGGTAATGAGCGGAATATTGTTTTCTCTTATGCATATGAGCCCTGTACAAACGGTTTATCAATTCTTTTTAGGTTTTGCGGCGGCGTATTTGGTCATATATTCTAAAAGTGTGGTGCCCGGAATTATTATTCATGCGGTGTCAAACGGTTTGGTTATTTTGATGAGTTTTTGGGGCGGATTAGGCAGGGTGTTTGACGGTTGGGCGGAGTTGATATTTTTTGATAGAGCATGGGGTATAGTATTGTCTGTTGTATTAATGCATACGGGAGTGGCGATTATTATAGCCGGTTGTTTGTTGATTAATAAATTTTTCAATAAAGAGAAGGTTGCGGATGAACTATGGAGTAAGCGGGGGAGTAATAATATGGCTGAGAACGGAATAAATAATAGTGAGGGGGATAAGATGCTTGGATTTTTTGGCAGTGACGGGCGGACAAACGGTGCCGGTCATGCAAACGCTGCCGAAATCGGTGTTTTTAACCGCCGAACGGGTGGCTATCTCCAACGCAACGATCCTCCCAAAAAAAAGAGCGGTTTGTTTTGGGTGTGGATATTGGTTCCGCTTGGCGTGTGTGCGATAATGTGGCTGAGTACATTTTTCATAATGATGACTGGGTTGATATAATGATTGGCGGATAGATAAAGAATTTAGACCGCCAAAAAATAAAATAAGGAAATCACAATGCAAAAAATTATAGAATTAAACATTGACACTAAAAACAGCTATGAAAGCACCCGTTATAAGGCGGCAGGTCTTGCTATGTTTATGATGGCGCTTGGTCATATGCTGACCCGTGTGCTTGTCGGGGCGGTTATTGCGCGGGCTTTGTCAGGGGCAGGGTTGTCTTATACCGCATTTGACTTTTTAATCGACACCATTTTTTCGCTTTTAGCACAAATCGTCTTTTGCTTTTTAGTTCCGTTTCTTGTGTACAAACACACATTAAAATTATCCGCAAAAGATATTTTTAAAGAATCTAATTTTGTTAAGACAAGAAAGTCTGCACTGGGGTTGTCTGTTGTTATCGGCATTGCAGGTGTGTTTCTAAGCATCGTTGTAGGGGTCATTGCCAATGTGATTTTAATGATGTTCGGGTTTCAAATCCCCGTCCCTGTTCATTCGCATCCTGTTAATTTTAATATCGGTTTATTTTTCTTGTCTATATTTTTGATAGTAGTTTTGCCCTCATTTTGTGAGGAATTTGCCATGAGGGGTATTTTTCTGAATTCAATGCGGACTGTATTTATGAATATCTCTGTAGTAGTGATTTTGGGGTTGTCGTTTGGATTGTTTCATCAAAATATAAGGCAGTTTACTCCAACCTTTGTGGCAGGGGTAATCATGGCGATTTTAGTAATAAAGACAGGGTCAGTGTGGCCTGCGGTTATTGTTCATGCGGTGAATAACGGTATAGCGGTTCTTTTTGACTATGCGCAATTTTATAATTGGGGAAATAATTTTGTAGATAATTTGTTTGGTTTAATCGGAGGCAATATTTTCACTATCGGTTTAACAGGAGGGCTGGCGGTGGCAGTGATTATTCCGTCTATTATGTTGATTAATAAGTGGTCTAAAGCAGATAACAGTGAGAAAAAAATTGAAAGGATTTATAAGCCGACTGTACGGGAGAGTGCGTTTTTAATCGGGGCGCTGGTGCTGACGGTGGTAACTACGGTTATGACATTTGCGTTTGGACTGTAGAACATAAGCTATGAAAAAAGTACGCATACTGGCGGTAGGGAAGATAAAAGAGAAATATTTAATAGACGCTGCGGAGGAGTACTCTAAGAGACTGTCTAGGTTTTGCAAGTTGGAGGTTGTTGAAGTTGAGGAGAGTGATATTGAGAGGGAAAGCGGTATAATCGCTTGTTCATTAAAGGATAGATCCTTTGATTTTTTGATGGATATAAACGGAGAGACGGTGTCTAGTGAAGATATGGCAAAAATGCTGGACAAGCATTATATTTATAACGATACTGTTACATTTGTTATCGGCGGGTCGTACGGCGTGTCTGAAAAACTAAAAAATTCCGCCAAAAAGAGTCTCAGTTTTGGCAAAATTACTTATCCGCATCAATTATTCAGAGTTATACTCTTAGAGCAAATTTATCGGGCGTTTAGCATAAATTCAGGGATGCCGTATCATAAATAATGATTATGGCAAGTTTTGATTATGGTTTTTTTAAAGGCATTAAAAACACTAAAAGCGCAAATTAATTATATTGCCACTTAATGGGGAAGAGAAAATGAAAAAGTTATTCAAAATATGTATGTCTTATTATTGCGCTGATGATTTCGATTGCGGCTTTTAATAATAGCTGTTTAGATATATATCAAGATGTTAAACTTGTTGAGTTATCTGTTATAATAGCATGAGCGGCAGTTAGCGTGTCTCAAGGAGAAAAGCGTATGAAAAACAAAATATTAATATTAACTAAAACAATGATGTTTATTTTTACTATGGTCTTTTTTGCTTTAGTTTTTAGTGCTTGTAATGATGATTGCGAAAGATGCAATGATATTATTCCGCCCAATGCATATCACGCAGTCAGTTATCTTGCTTTAGACGGCGGGACTATTTACGGAGAGGCAGAGCAAACCATTAGGCATGGACAAAATGCAACAGCTGTTACGGCTGTTGCTGATGATGGATTTGAGTTTATCCGTTGGAATGATGGGCTTATTACTCCTACCCGCCACGACACTAATATTACAGCCAGAATTACAGTTGTGGCAGAGTTTGAGAAAATCATCACTCCGCCGTATACTTATCATGCAGTTTTATATATTGCTTTAACAGGCGGCACAATTCAAGGCTATGCAGAGCAAAATGTTAGACATGGTCAAAGTGCAACTGCCGTTACCGCTGTTGCCGATTATGGTTTTAAATTTACAGGTTGGCATGACGGGATTACTGCTCCCGCCCGCCATGATACCAACATTACAGGCAGAATAACAGTTGTTGCAGAGTTTATAGAAATTATTATTCCTTATGTATACCATGCCGTAACCTACCTAGCACTAGACGGCGGCAGCATCTATGGATTAACAGAACAAACAATCAGAGACGGACAAAACGCAACGACTGTTACGGCTATCGCTGACACTGGTTTTGTTTTTGTCAATTGGTCGGATGGAGTGAGCACACCTACTAGGCATGACACAAATGTAACGGCAAGGATTACTGTCATTGCTATTTTTGATTATGCCGTTTTTGAGGTCAATTATTTAGCAGGCTATGGCGGAGAGATTTGGGGTGAGTATTTTCAATTAGTACAGTGGGGGCATTTCTCTAACGGCGTAGTTGCTGTGCCAGATACTGGCTTTATCTTTATAGGCTGGTGTGACGGGGTTGAGTATGAAATTAGAGATGATTTGATTGAGGATAACTTTACAGCCACTGCCCATTTTGAACGCATTTTCTACGGCGAAGGCACACCCTATAAGCCTTTCAAAATTTTCAATCATCAAGACCTAATGAATATGCGCTTATTCCCTGCAAACTTTTTCAAAATGCAAAACGATATTGATTTGATTGGCATAAACCATGAGCCTATCTTTGACACAGACAACAGCTTTTGGGGTAGTTTTGATGGTGACGGGTTTACGATTTATAATATGACTATAACAGGTCAAACCAATTCATCATTGTTTGGCATAATAGGCGGCGGCGAAATTCGTGATTTGACAATAGATAATTTTGATATTACTCTCCCAGATTTTGCAAACACAGGAATAAACACGGGAGGCGTAGGAGCATTAGCGGCTAGGATGGATGCAGGGATTATTGATAATGTAACAGCAAGAGGGAGTATTTTTAGGAATACGAGCGGGGGCGGCAGTATCGGCGGTTTTATCGGGGTTGTGAACGGCGGTAAAATTCTCAACTCTCATGTTTATGTTGATATTGATGTTATAACAACAGCACAACACGCATTAGGCGGTTTTATTGCAATAGCTAGAACACCCTTTATGATAATAGATAATTCAAGTGCAAGCGGCAGCATAACAATTTATGGCGATGTGTTTTATCTTGGCGGTTTTATTGGTGAAGTGTCAATGCAGTTAAGGACTATTCAAGGATTTGATAATAATGAGTATGACTCGCTAGAGTTTAACAGAATATCAATCTCAAATTCATTTACGGATATTAAGATAACTACAACTGGAGCTGTCTTGACGGGTGCAGGAAATTTTGTTGCAGGCTTTGTAGCAAGACTATCTGGGATACCCGCACATGGTGATAGAGTGGCACGGATTATAGAACTAAATAATCTAGGTGTTTATGGCGATATAACAAGTGGAAGGAGCGCCACAGGCTTTATTGTGCAAGTTTCTCATGCTAATGTCCAATACTCATATGTTAAGGGAAACATTACTGCGAATAGTGAAGCTGTTGGGTTTATATATGTAGCAACGAATGTTGCAAGAGTGTTTAGAAATTTTGTAAGTGGGAATGTTAAAGGTCGTGCAGGTGCTGTTGGGTTTATTAGTTTGGTTATAGCTGATGGAACAATAGAAGAATCTTTCACAAGCGGTATAGTGTTAGCTGATTTTCCACCACCAACCAGCATTGCCACTAGAGGTGCTGTAGTTACTCCTTTCGTAAGAATTAAATCAACAGGAACAATAAAAAATAGTTTTTCTACAAGTATAGTGGTAATAAAAGGTGTTCTAGATTTTGTGAATACAGGAGGTTTAGTTGCGTCTGGTTCAGTAACGATTATAAACAGTTATTTTGCAGGTAGTATTTGTCTTGAAAATGTTATACTGAGGGGTAATGCCATTATGTCAAGAGGTCCTACACAAGTAGGCTTGCTCATAGCAAATGCTGGAAATAATATCGTGAAAAATTCTCATGTGCTATATCACAATGAAATTGGTGTTATTAACTTGCACGGATTTCAATTTCCTAGTAATTTATATCGTATTCTAGATAATGTTACTATTCATCCAGATATAGTAGCGATGCAGTATTTAGCAGATATATTAAATGTTGGACTTGATAAGCCTGTTTGGACAAATGTTGTTGGGAAAACACCGCAACTAAAGTTTATGATAAATTAGTGCAGAAAGCACCTATTTATAAAGGAGAAAAAAGATGAAAAAACTAACGAAAAAGAGCATTGTATTTTTAGCAATGATGCTCTTAGTGTTGACAGGTGTGTTTGCCTCGCTTGCTTTTAGCAACGGGACAAGCATCACCGCAGAAGCTAGTGTCCAACCACTTGGTGCAAATGGACAGACTAATTATCACGAGTTGTTCCAATTTACTAGAATAGGGACAACCAACAATGCAAATGTTAGAGCCCGCAATAGAAATATTGTTAACGGTGAATCAACAGGTGTGCTTGGTTTTGTGTACAAATAAGATGCCTTATTATAAATAATTTGTCAACTTTTCAATCAAATCTTTATTTTGCTCCCAGTCTTCTTCTATTAATCCTAAATCAAGCGGGTGATTGTATTTGTCATCAATTATCTCTATAGTAAGGGCAGGAATACGCAAAAAACTAATACACCAGTCCTTATATCCGCCGCTTGATCCTAAATCACCGTCAACAAGTGAGTATCCCAGATGCTTTGCCGCCGCTTCAGCAATGCTTTTATCTCTTTCTTTATCTTCTTCGTTTTGAAAAAATTCCCAATAAACTTCCCGTCCCTTTGCATGATAGCTTATGCTAAGAACCGGGTTTATCATAAAAGAAAAATTTCTCAAAGCCATACTTTCTTTTTGACAAAAAGGATACTTGCCCATATGTCCTTGCGCTGCTGCCTTGTCAACCTGTGCCATACCCAAACCAAATCGGGCATCAAAATTATTATTTAAATCCACCCCGTTTACATTGGCTTTCCACAAAGAAAAATCCTTTTGTCCTCCGTTTAAGCTAATTGCCCGTTTTACCTTTTCATTATGCTCTAAACCGTACTTATCCGCCCCTTCAATCAAGACAGCTCCGTCAGGATTAAGCATAGGAATAAAATAAACTCCGCAATCAAGTGCATTGGCATTAAACGCAAGATGATAGCACTGCCGCATGACCAAAAGGGCGGTAATATTTTCTCTGGCATGGATAGCGCCTGTGACAAATATTTGCTTTTTTCCATACTCACCCACATGAATATAGGGGATAACTAAATCCAATTCACTGTTGCCTATGCTTCCTGTGTCAATTCCGCTATTTTTTAGGTGGTTTATATCAAAAATCAAATCACTGTATTTATACATATGTTAATATATGATTAAAACAAGAAAAGTGCGTGGTATTATTGTTTTATACTCCGTTCTAAAATGAAAAACATGGTGAAAATTGTTAGCAAGTTAGATATTTTCAGTGTATAATTAAATATAATTCAAATTCTTTTCCGGAAGCGGCAAATAATGTCGGGTTAAAAAACTCAAAAAACAGTATACAGTTTTTATTGTGTCTTACAATAAGTAATCCCAGTCCAAAGGCTGGGGTACTAGCAAAAAAAGTGGTAAACGATATTGTCGTAGCAATAAACAAAGGGGGCGGATAACCAGTGGTTTGTGATAGAAAAATAGAAAGAAAATCATTATTATATAAAACAGGCGTGGAATACGGTGATTATACTATCAATCATGCCCAAGGGTGTTCTCATGGCTGCAAATACCCATGTTATGCTATGATGATGGCAAAAAGGTTTGGCAAAGTCAAAACATATGAGGATTGGTGTAAGCTTAAAATAGTAAGCAATGCTTTAGAGCTATTAACAAAAGAAATTCCAAAGCATAAGAAAAATATTAACTCGGTTCACTTATGTTTTTCTACAGACCCATTTATGTACGGTTATGAGGACATTTGCTCTTTAAGTATTCAAATAATTAAGATGCTAAATGACAATGACATAAAGTGTACCGCACTTACCAAAGGATTATTGCCTATAGAACTAGCCGCTCTTTCTAGTCAAAATGAATATGGGATAACACTTATATCATTAGACGAGAAGTTTAGAGAAGAGCAAGAGCCGGGTGCGGCACCGTTTATAGACAGGATTAAAGCATTAAGGGATTTACATGATAAAGGCACAAAAACATGGGTAAGCATAGAACCGTATCCGACACCAAATATAGTTGAGCAAGATTTTATGGAAATTCTAAATGCGGTGTCGTTTACAAATAAGATTATATTCGGCAGATTAAATTATAATAAATTAGTTTCTCAATATAAGGGTGCTAAAGGGTATTTTAATAGGCTGTCAGATATGGTTATTGAATTTTGCCTAAAAAGAGGAATAGACTACCATATTAAAAACGGCACACAGACTGAAACAAATGAAGCTATTGCAATTTAACATGATTGGATAATAAATTATTTCATAAGAAGTCATGGATAAAAAACTACAAATTAAATACATGAAAGAGGCATTGAAACAGGCTAAAAAAGGGGCGTCTATGGGGGAAATTCCTGTAGGGGCGGTTGTGGTATTGGACGGCAAGATTATCGGGCGGGGGCATAATTTGAGGGTGAAGGACAGCGATGCGACGGCTCATGCTGAGGTGGTGGCGATTAAAAAAGCGGGCAAGAAACTTGGGCGGTGGAATCTGACCGGATGTGAAATTTTTGTTACGCTAGAGCCGTGTGTGATGTGTGCGGGGGCAATTGTTAATGCCAGACTTAAAAGTGTGTATTTCGGGGCATATGACCCAAGGTTCGGGGCGTGCGGGACATTGATAAATTTGGCGTGTTGGGACAAACTAAATCACAGGGCAGAGGTGTTTGGAGGGGTGATGGAAGGGGAGTGTGCCGATGTACTAAAAGAACATTTTAAAGCGATGCGTGAGAAAAATGCAGGAGAAAAATAACAGGGAAAATTGGCAAAGATGGCTGTGGTTTAGCTTGTCGCTAGGCTCTTTTTTGGCGGGGGTGTGTCTTTCCGGCTTTGTATTATGGCAGGATAGGCTGCTAGGAAGGACACTGTCCAATGTGGGAAACCATAATCAAGAGTGGTTTTTGATTTGGAGTATTTGTTTTAGTTTGGCTTGCATGATTAATTTGATGAGTTTGGGGATAAAGTTGAGGCTTGGTTTTAAGATTAGACTTTTGCTTGGGATGATGTTGTTATTAGTGCTGCCTTTAGCTGTTTTGCAGGCTCTTATAATTGATTATTCTGTTCAGCCGGCGCATATTATTCTTGCTACGACTTTTGCGGCATACGGCTTGATTTGTATTGTTCTTTTTAATGTGCTGTTAATAATTGAAAAAACCCGCCAACGAAAAAGATTTTATTGGCAGGGTTTTTTATATTTTATTTTATTGGCGGTTGTAGGGATGTCCAATATTTTTGCGCATGAGTATTATGGCTTTTTGATAGCGGCATATCAATTGGCGCTGGTGTATGCGTGTTTGATTACGGTGTTTTTGATGCAGTTATTTACCCGCAAAATCCGTCCTCAGCTGCAAGAAAAATTCACTCAATTTATCCAGTGA